>ERZ808044.606-NODE-606-length-34110-cov-13.248641_pt1 | contig 34110 bp, 20 predicted proteins | sample MGYA00380195_ERZ808044 | MGnify/ENA primary metagenome ERZ808044 (study PRJEB31490, sample SAMN06133423) | mouse gut metagenome | isolation source: Z7_2 | host: mice | place: China: Chengdu | collected 2015-05 ...
AAGCAAGCAAGCAAGCAAGCAAGCAAGCAAGCAAGCAAGCAAGCAAGCAAGCAAGCAGCATAGCTGCGCCCTTTTTTGCCCCGATATTATTTTTACATACACAGAAACGGCAGAGCCGGTTAAGAGGCATGGGTATCCCCATGTCTCTTAACCGGCTCTTTTTACAATAAGTTGGCTCGTGGGGCGTGGTAGCCCCGGACTTTTGGAAGGAGAAGGGCATTTGGATAAAGGATACATAGCGCCGGAGGCCGCATTGAAAAAGCTGCGCGTGGCAAAGGGGCTGGGGCAGACAGTCTATCTTTACGGGGCGACCGGCTATGGGAAGACGGAGCTGGTAAGGCAGTACCTGTCAAGGCGCAGGTACCGCTACATTTCCTGTGCGGAAGATGTCGCGGGGCTTATAGGGGCGGCACAAAGCGTGGGAAAAGAAAAAGAAGGGGAACCCCGGAGCGTAGTCGTGGCGGACGACCTGCACCTGCTGAAGGATGCACAGGGGCGCAGGGCTGTCCTTTCCCTTGTGGGGCGTCAGGACATATGGCTCATCTTGATCTGCCGCAGCCCCATACCGGCATGGCTGATGCCGCTTTATATAAAAGGCAGCCTCCTCGTGATCACGGAGGATGACCTGCGGCTTGGGGAAAAGGAAATCTCCGCCTACATGGGGGCACAGGGGCTTACCCTCACAAAGGGGGAACTGGCATTTGTGACGGAAAGGAGCCGGGGAAACGCCTATATCGTGCGTCATGCCGCCCTGAAGATGCTGGATGGCATGCGCCCTGGCTCGGAGATGGCGCAGGAGATCATGGAGGCTTTCGCCGCATATCTGGAAAGTCATGTGATGGTGCAATGGGACTGCGACCTGCTGGAATTCCTGATGCAGGTGAGCGTTGCCGATGAATTCACCCTTCCCCTTGCGGAGATGGTCACGGGCAACCGCCATGCGCCGGAGCTTTTGGAGCGGGCGGTGGAGACCGGAAACTTTCTTTCCTGTAAGGACGGTGTATACAGCCTGCGCCCGCAGCTTATCTGGGCGCTGCGCAGGCGGGCGGCGAAGGAGTACAGCCCCCAGGAGAGGGCGGACCATGCCTATAACGCGGGGCTTTATTACGAGATGCAGGGGCAGATCGTGCCTGCCCTGGCCATGTTTGAGCAGTGCGGGAAGAAAGAGCGGATCAGGGAGCTCCTGATACGGAACGCCCGTTTAAACCCCGGCAACGGCCACTACTTCGAACTGCGCCGCTACTATCTGCAGATGGGGGAAACGGAGCTGGAGGAGAGCCCCGTGCTGATGGCGGGGATGAGCATGCTCTACTCCCTGCTGATGCAGGAGGAGGAAAGCGAATACTGGTACGGAAAACTGGAAAAGTTTGCGGCTTCGGCAAAGGGCGGCCGTAAGCGGGAGGCCGTAAGCCGCCTTGCCTACCTGGACATCGCCCTGCCCCACCGGGGGAGCGCGGACATGATAGAGATCATGAAGAGGATGCCAGCCCTGATCTTTGACCGTGGGATGAGTTTGCCGGAATTTTCGGTGACAGCCAACTACCCCAGCACCATGAACGGCGGCAAGGACTTCTGCCACTGGAGCAGGGAGGACCGGAAGCTGGCTGCCACCATCGGGAAGCTGGTGGAGCGGGTGCTTGGCCGGTACGGGAAAGGGCTTGTGAAAGTGGCGCTGGGCGAGAGCTTTTATGAGAAAGGGGAGGACGCCTATGAAGTCCTGACGCTCCTTGCCCGGGCGAAGATGGAGGCGGAGGGCGGCGGTATGACGGAGATCGCATTTGCCGCCGTGGGCCTGCAGGTGCGGCTTGACACCCTTCAGGGGGAAATCCAGACGGCGGCAGAAGTCCTTGCCTCCTTTGAAAAAAGCGTCAGGGAGCAGGGGGCGGCGCAGCTCCTTCCCAACATAGGGGCGCTGCAATGCCGCCTTGCACTTTACCGGGGAGACAGGGAAGCGGTGTCGGCGTGGATGGGGCAGGCCCCGGACGAGGACAGGGAGTTCTGCATCCTGGAGCGTTACCGGTACCTGACGAAGGTGCGCTGCTACCTTTCCCTTGGAGAATATTTGAAAGCGCAGGCGCTGCTTGAGAAAGTGCGCTATTATGCGGAGAAATGTAAACGGACTTATATCCGCATGGAAGTGCGCCTTTTAAGCGCCATAGCGAAATACCGGACGGGCGGGGAGTGGAAAGAGGAGTTCCTCTCCGCGCTGAAGGAAGCCTGCGGCTACCGTTTCCTCCGCCTTATCAGCGAGGAAGGGGCGGCGACCCAGGAGCTGTTTGCGGCGGCGGGGAAGGGCCTTTTGGAAAAGGAGATACCGGATAAGGGGTGGCTGTCTCGGCTGATGGAGGAAACGGGGAAGGTGGCGGTGCGTTACCCGGTGTACCTAAAAGGCCGGCTTGCCAAAGCGCCGGACTTCTGTGAGGCGGCGTTGTCTGTCCTTCGGCTGCAGGCGGAGGGAAAGAGCGTGGGGAAGATCGCGAAGGAGCTTTCCATGAAGGAGGCCACGGTGAAGTACCACGCGAAGGAGAACTACCGCAAGCTTGGCGTATCCGGCAAAGCGGATGCGGTACTGACGGCAAGGAATTTAGGGATTTTGTAAAGAAAAACAGCAGGAGGCATTATGAAAAAGTTAAGGAAACGTATATTTGCGGCTGTGCTTGCAACGCTTATGATGATTACTGCCATGCCGGTAACAGCACTTTACGCATCGGCGGAAACGGAAACAGTTCCTGATAATGCCATAGGGCAGGCAGAAATGGAAGAATCAGGAACGGAAGACACGGAGGAAACTGGGGACGGCGATACGGCAGAACCGGGAACAGATGGTGCAGAGGAAACCGTGGACAGTGATACAGAAGAACCGGGAACAGATGGTGCAGAGGAAACCGGGGACGGCGATACAGAGGAATCGGCACAGGAGCCGCCCGCCGGCCCACTGGAAGAAGATACCGTCAAATGTATCTGTGAGATATTATGTACAGGGGACAGTATCAATAGCGGCTGTCCCCTGTGCGGAGCGGAGGGCGCAGACCTTTCAGGCTGTGCGGGTAAGGAAACAGAAAACAGTTCTGAGGAAGATACAGAAAATGCCGATACAACAAAAGAAACAGAAAACGAAAAGCCGGAGGACACGGATACCAGTTTATGCGCCCATCACAGAGAACATACGGCGGACTGCGGCTATTCGGAGGAAGATAACACGCCCTGTGGGTACGAGTGCCGCATCTGTCCCATTGAGGACTTGATCGCCGATCTGCCGGATGCAGCGGATATCACAGAGGACAATGCGGAAGAAGTGCTGGCACAGCTTGATGAAATCCTTGACCACTACCGGGAACTGACGGAGGACGAACAGGCACAGATTGACCTGTCCCGCTGTTACGAACTGCAGGAGGCGCTGAACGCGGTCAATGTATCTGCTCTGGTGGCGGAGGGTACGCCTGATTTGGAGTTGCTTGGGCAGGAGGTCTGCAGCGGTGACAGTGGCGACGGCTGGAGCTATGTGTCCGGCGTTCTGACATTGGAGAATTTTCACTCTGATAATTCCAGCGAGGATTTTATTCATGTCACCAATACCGACCTGGAGTTTACGCTTCATGTGAAGGGGGATAATTCTGTAAAAACAAGCGGAAAACTTATTTGGGGTAGTGTATATGGAAGCATGACGATTACGGGAGAAGAGGGGGCTTCGCTCTCTCTGGATGGAAAAAGCTGGTCTGACCGTTATATTTCTATTCATGAGGTAACCATGGATGTCACTATGCAGGAGATGATTTTCCTTGCCTATGATATGGAGATTGACAACGCAACAGTGAGCTTTAACATGAGTGGGTCAAGCGGCTATATTTATACCACGCACGGCGGTTTTACCGTAAAAAACGGCAGCAACGTGACCATAACTAATTCGTCCGGTGAAGTTGACTATTGTGTTGCCACCAACAAAGCAGAGATTACTGACAGTACATTGAAGATAATCAATCCCAGTGGATTTGGAGTGTATGTGACGAAACTATCCCAACAGCCTTCGGAGTACAAGGCATCTGTTACCAATTCCACGATATCGGCTGATGTTCTCGATGCGGCTGTCCATTGTGAGGAGGAAGTGTCTGTTGCCAATTCGCAGGTGACAGGCAGCGGCCGGTTCCTGCTCCGCTCTAAAAAAGCAATTACAGTGGATGGCAGCAGTACGATGGAGGGCATTACCTATGAATTTTTTAAATCCGATACGGGAGCGGTCTATCAGGTTTATGGCGGCCACACCCTTGCAGCAAATTTGACCGTGGCGGAGGACGGTTCTTTCGTGATTCCGGAAGGAGCTGCGCTGGTGATTCCTGATGGCGTCACGCTGGAAAATAACGGTACGATGCGTATCCATGATAAGACTTCCCTGACCGGAACAGGCGCTTTGACCGGGAGCGGACAATTCCTGATTGATGTAAATGAGGACATGATTTCCGTTCCGGAAGACCTGATTTATACCGGAGAGGATTATACAGACCAGGTTACGTTGGAAAGGAGCGTTACGATTGACGGAGTGGAGTTTACCGCAGATACAGAAGGGTGGACACGTAATATCGCCCCGGCCGTTGTAAAGGATGCAGGAGAGTATACGGTTACATTTACCAAAGAAGATAAGGAAATCAGCAAGACCTTTACTGTGGCGCAGTCCGGCACCCAGTTTGTAGGGGACGGCGCAGTGAAAACCTACAAAGGCGAAACGCAAACCACCAGCTTTACAGCCAGCGACACCATCACCGTCAAGGCCACGCCCACGCCTACCGGGGAAGCTCCCCAAAAGGCGGCGGCACGTCTGCGGGGCGAACCAGGTGCGGGCCAAATGGCGCTGTATGTGGGGAATACGAATGTGTCCGAGTCTGTGGACGCGGTGGACGGCACCTACACCATGACCGTTAGTGCTTCGGACGTGTTGATATACGGACAGGAGGGGGAGGACGGGAGGTATACCCTGATTGCAAAATTTGTCGGCAACACCAATATGGCCGATGCCCAGGCCCAGGTGTCGATTACGGTTGTCCCCAATTCGCTGACGGCGGACATGGTAACGATGTCAGCGGAAAGCACCACCTACAACGGCACAGAGCAAAAGCCGACAGTCACCGTTACCGGGCTGACCGAGGGGACGGATTATGACATCACCTATACCGGCGACTTCACCAGCGCCGGGGAGCATAGGCTCACCGTCACCGGCAAGGGAGTTTACAGGGGGACGGTGGAAAAAACCTACACCATCGGCAAGGCCACACCCAAAATTGAATGGAATCCCATGGACGTGGAACTGACCTACACCGGTCGGGCCGCCGACATTCAGCCGGTCATAACGCTGGTGAACAGGGAAACCTTTAACGGAACAATCACTTACACTTATGGAGGATATTCCGGCCCTGATCGGCCCACCAACGCTGGAAGTTATACCGTCCAGGCCAGTATCCCGGAACAGGGCAACTACCTCGCCGCTAAAAGTGGCTGGATGATTCTGCTTATCAACAAGGCGGATCAGGCCGCGCCCACCGCAGAGGACGCAAACATCAAAGACACCAGCATTACGCTGACCGTCATCGAAAACGCGGAGTACAGCAAGGACGGCACGAACTGGCATGAAAGCCCTCAATTTACCGGGCTTGATCCGAATCAGGCATATACGTTCTACGCCCGTCTGAAAGAGGACGATAACCACAACGCCTCCCTCAGCAGCGCAGGCACGTCCATCACCACAAAGAAAACCACGCTGGAAAACGGCTTTGTGACGGCCTTTGGTATGTATACCTACACTGGCGCGGCGATTGTCCCGACAGCGAGTGAGGTTAAGGTTCGTCTGAACGGGACAACGGTTGCTTCCGACCAGTACACCATCAGCGCCAGCAACAACGTCAACGCAGGCGTGGACAAGGCCATGCTGACCGTCACCGCCAAAGCGGATGGCAATTATTCCGGCTCCCTCAGTACGACCTTTACCATCAATCGGGCTGATTTGACCGTCACGGCCAGCGACCAGAGCATCACCTGCGGCGGGAGCATCGTCACGGGTACGAATCAGGTGACATCTGCCGGTCTTGTCGGCGGCGACACGCTGGAGAGCGTCACCCTGACGCCCAGCACCACGGACGTTCCCGGAGGCACCATCATGCCATCTGCCGCCCAAATCAGGAACAGTAGCGGCACGGATGTGACCGCCAACTACAATATTGCGTATGAGACGGGAAAACTGACTGTTTCTTACATGGAGCCCCCGGCTGCCATCCTCTATAATGGTGGGATGTCGAAAGGGTGGTACAACGGGGACGTGAAGATTACCGCAGACGGTTATACGGTCTCCGATACATTGGGCGGAGATTATGAGGCTTCCTATACCATATCCGCACAGGAGGGCACGGTGACAAAGACACTGTACTTTAAGGACGGCGCCGGGCATATGTCGGACGGCGTGGAGGTAACGGTAAAATTCGACCTGACACCGCCCACGGGGGAGATCGCCGTAGGAATGAAATGGTGGCAGAACGTCCTGAATTTCATCAGCTTCGGGAATTATGCGCCAAAGGCATACACCGTTTCCATTAAAGCGGAAGATACAAGCGGAAGCGGGATGGAAAAGATTGAATATGTCATTGTGCCGGGAAGCAGCCAGTATACTGCTGTCAGCGCACTGGAGGCGGCAGGCCTAAGCTGGACGGAATATGACAGCAGCGACAACCCCACTGTGGATGCAAACACAAGCCAGTATGTGGTTTATGCCAGACTGACGGACAACGTCGGAAATGTGACCTATATCAGCACGGACGGCATCCTTTTGGACAATACGCCGCCCGCGGTGAGGAGCCTTTCCGTGCCGGAGGATACGAAAAAAGATGTGACGGCAGGCGTTACCTTCACGGTAAGCGAGGCGGCGGACTATTACTATGTGGTTCTGCCGCAGGGCAGCGCCACCCCTGACCCAAAGGACATCATTGTGACCTGCGGGGGAACATTGCCGGATGGCGAGACAGGAACCGCCATTGACGGCACTGTTGATTCCGGAAAAGGCGCGGTATCAGGGGATACACTCCCGGCCAGCGTGTCTGTAGAGGCTAAAAACCTGCAGCCCAATACGGCATACATTGTCTATGTGACCGCGGTTGACAGGGCGGTGGATATTACAAATTCGGCAGAAGGGAAACTGGCAGGGAATATAGCAGATGTCGTGAATGCAGGTTTTACCACGAAGAAAACCCTGCCTGTCATCATAGAAGCTCCGGAAGTGACCGGAACCTATGGGCAGAGCGTGGGAGAAATGACAGTCACAGGCGGCACTGCAAAAGATGGGAGTACCGTCCTTACGGGTACATGGACTGTCAGCGACACAGACAAAGACAGAACGCCATCCGCAGGGACAGCGGAAAAAGTAACCGTTATTTTCACGCCGGATAACGCAGGCTATGACAGTGTATCGGTGCAGGCATCTTTGACAGTCGAACAGGCAGCGCCTGATGTCGGCACTGTTACGGCGAACGTGTTGGAAAACACACTTGACCGGACACAGGTGATATTAAGCCGTACAAACCAGAGGCTTGCCGGAACATTAACGCTGACAGATAACACCTTAAAATATGGTACAAATACCTATACATGGAAATTTACGCCGGATGATACCGTGAATTATAAAACGGTTACTGGAAAAGTGCAGGTCACGGTAAACGATACCATCCCGCCGACTGCCCAATACCAGATTGGCACAGATGGCTGGAAACAGTTTATCAACACTGTTTCCTTTGGATTATTTTGCAAGGACAATAAGACAGTGACAATCCGGGGCACGGATGATACGGATACGGTGAAAGGCAGTGGAATCAGCCTGATACAGTATTTTATATCGGATAGGGAGATCACGGACGTAGGCAGCATTGTGTGGAGCACTTATATGGAACCGCTTGACCTGAATACCCAGGGCACCTATTTTATCTATGTGAAAGTGACGGATAACGCAGGAAACACGGCAGTTTTGAACAGTGAGGGGATTGTAGTCTATGGGGAGAGTGTGGTAAGCCCGGCAGCGATTGACTATATTTACAAAGAGAACCGAGACTGTACCGTACAGCTTGCCATGAATGGGAATACCTTCAAAGGATTTACGGATCAGGAAGGAAATTCTGTAGATACAAAGAGTTATACCATAGGCAGCGATGGCACGCTTACCCTACATGCGGCCTATCTGGATACGCTAGAGAAAGGAGAATACATCTATACGGTTTCCATGAATCCGCAGGGGATAGAGACGGAACAGGTGACACTGGCATATCCCCTTACTGTCAATGTGAAAGCAAAAGAGCTGACCGTCATAGGGGCAGAGGCAACAGACAGAGATTATGACGGAACAAATGCAGTGGAGATCACAGCAGTCACATTAAGCGGCGTTGCACCAAAGGACGAGGTGGCGGTTGACATAAAAGACATACGGGGCATGTTAAGCAGTGCCAATGCAGGAACGTACACGGAGGTAACACTGCCAGAACTTACCCTTACAGGGAAAGACAGCGGAAATTATATTCTTGTGCCGCCAGCAGCGGCGGTTCCCACGTCTGTAACGATCGCTTCTTTGCGTGCAGTGATCACGGTTGGCACAGATGCTTACATTAAGACCTTTGGCGATGAGGCATTTCCATTAGATGTCACAGAGAACAATACAGAGGCAGACGTGCAGTACGAAGTGATAAAGGGGACAAATGTGGTATCTGTAAAAAGTGGCACAGTGACCATCCAAAATGCAGGCACGGCAGAGATCAAAGTGTCCCTGCCCGCCTCCACAAACTACTCTGCCGCCGAAAGCAAAACCATAACTGTCACTGTGAATAAGAAAAGTGGATATACTGTGGATGCGCTGAACAGGAGCTATTATTATGAGGATGGGGGGACAGAGAGCATTGACCTTGCGGCGCTGCTCCCGGCTGGCTGCGGGAAGGTGACCTATGGGGAACCGACGGCATCTGGAGATGTGACATACAGTGCGCCTCCTGTCGTCAGCGGCGGGAAATTATCCTACACATTAAATGACGGAAAGGTCAATGAGGAAGGAACCATAAGTATTCCCATAGAAACACAGAATTATGAGGATATAACAATCACAGTAAATGTAAAACTGACTGACCAGATACCTGTCAGTCTGAAGGATGGCATAGAAGTGACCCTTAAGAATCATGTCCTTACCTATGGGGAGCCGTTGTCAAAGCTAGTGTTTAACGGAGCGGAATTTGTCACCGCTGATGGAAAGACAGTGGCAGGCACCCTTGCATGGAAGGAAGCTGCTGCGACACCGAATGCGGGGACTGTGAGCGCTGTATGGAGATTCACTCCAGCAGAAGATAAATATGCATCTTTAGAAGGCACGGCAGCGATTACGGTAAACAAAGCAACACCAACAATATCCGCAACCCCGACAGTGGCAGAGAGGGTATATAACCCGCAGAGAACCTTAAAAGAGATTGACTTGTCTGGGGGTATGGTCATCGGCGTGGACGGAAAAGAACTGGAAGGCGGATGGAGCTGGCAGAGCGCAGATATTGTCCCGACCGTGACGGGCAGCGGATATGAGGCAGTCTTTACACCGAAGGATATAACGAATTATGAGACCGTGTCCAGAACCATCACGGTGAATGTGACAAAGGCAGTACCCTATATCGCGGGACTTCCTGTGGCAGCCGAAATCACTTACGGGGAGACATTAAATGACTCCGCATTGTCAGGTGGAATTGTACAGTACGGAAACGGCGCAGGACAGGCGGGAGAGGGAGCCGGAAACACCGCTGCGGTAGTCGGAACATTTACATGGAAGGAACCTGCCACAAAACCTGCGGTGACTGACAGTAACGTGACAGAGTATACGGTAGTGTTTACGCCTTTCGATAGGGCAGCTTATCATTCTGTAGAAACAGAGGTGAAACTGACTGTCAATAAGACAGAGAATGCCCCCAATATGCCAGGCAGCACTATGGATGTGTCGAACAGCCTTGAAAAAGTAGGAGACATACCATTGCCGGAAGGCTGGGAGTGGCAAATATCCGATATAGACACAACCCTTGAAGTCGGGAAACCGGTAAGAGCTGTAGCAGTTTATATCGGGACAGATAAAGGCAACTATGAGAAGGAAATGGTAATGGTTGCAATCACAAGATCAGCCTGTGATCACGTGGCAGGGGATGTGCTTTATACTGGAGCAGGCGAAATGGCGCCCACCTGTACAAAGGACGGACTAGGGCACAGGGAATGCATTAAATGTGGTGAGCTGGTGGAAGCAGGTATCGTGGAAAAGGCACTGGGACACACAGGTGGGAGAGCGACCTGTGCTAAGCGAGCGGTCTGCACTCGTTGCGGTCAGCCTTATGGCAATACAGATGGCAGCAATCATGGCGATACCGAGGTGCGTGGAATTATAGCGGCAACCTGTACCACAGGCGGTTATACGGGGGATACCTATTGCATGGACTGTGGAGTAAAGACGAAAACAGGCAATGCAACACCGGCCTTAGGGCATGATTACGCAAGCACAGTAACCAAAGAACCGACCACGGACAGCGAAGGTACAAGGACTTACACCTGCACCCGCTGTGGGCACAGCTACACGGGGCCGATCGAAAAACTGCCGGGAGGTGATACAACAAAGCCGGGAAGCAGTCAGCCGGGAGAAGATATAACAAAGCCGGGAAGCAGCCAGCCGGGAGAAGATATAACAAAGCCGGGAAGCAGCCAGCTGGGAAATGATACAACAAAGCCGGAAAGTAGTCAGCTGGAAAATAATGAAACAAAGTCGGGAAGTAGTCAGCCGGGAAATGATACAACAAATCTCGGAAGCGACCAGCCAGGAGATACAGAGCCGGATGATGGCAGTAGAGAGGAAACCAGGACAGAGACCGGAATCCCGTTTATCAAGGATGAGGACGGCAAGATTGGCTGGGATGTGATCCGTGCCGAGGAAGAAAAGGCAGAAGAAGGCAGCATTATCAACGTGGATATGAACGGAACTAGGGTGGTTCCAGGAGATATTTTTGACAGCATCAAAGGAAAGGACATCACCATCACCTTTGACATGGGCAGCGGCATCATCTGGAGCGTGGACGGAAAGAGCATCACCACTGACAAGGCGGGCGACATTGACTTTTCCGTAAAAGCAGAAACAAATGCTATCCCAATGGATATTATAAACAAATGTTTGCCAAGCCTTGTCACCGGGGAGCGCTATCGCATCCAGATCAGTCTTGCGTATGAAGGGCAGTTCGGCTTTACAGCAGTGCTTTTCATAGGTCTTGGCAGAGAGAATGCCGGACATACGGCAAGCCTGTACTATTACAACGAAAGCACAGGGGAGCTTGAGTTTATCTGTGCCAACACAGTGGCAGAGGACGGCACCGTATCACTGGCCTTTACCCATGCGTCAGATTATGTGATTGCGATAGATGGGGATGAGGATAAAGAAAGTGGCAGTGTCACGGAGCCTGTGCAGCTAAAAAAACAGGATGAGAATGGTACCGGACCGGTAGAGGAAAGCCCACAGCCCGGGCAGGCGTGGAGACCATGGTGGCTTATCGTGGCCGGAGCGCTGGTGATCATCATGGGGATTGGTGTTTTCTTTGTGGTAAAGAAGAAAGAGAAAGACAAAGACAGTGGTCAAAATCCAACGGGTACGCGGAGCTAGAGGCAAGGATTTATATTAAAAACGAAAGAGAGACAGGGCGGAAGGGCTGTACCACAGTTTTCCCGCCCTGTTTTACCGATAAATAAGCCAATCGGATATAAGAAAAATCCATTTTTATGAGAAAAATATCGTGTTATACTGTAAGCGGCAAATAATCAGCGTCTTATAATAGGCCTCCTGTTTTGGTAGTATTTTTTTGAAGTACTATCAGACAAGGAGGCTTTCTTTATGGATACAAGAGTAATGGAACTTCGGATAAAGCAATGGATACCTATAATGGAAGAACAGGCCAAAAGCGGGATCAGCAAAGATGAATGGTGTACTATGCATGGTATTAACCGCACATCTTTTTTCCGGTGGCAGAAACGCGTCAGGCAATACCTTCTTGACCAATGTGAAAACCAGCTTCCGCCAGCAGCCCTGTCCAGTGAAACAGATTTTGTTGAGATCCCGTCTGTACAGATACCTTCTGCACAAACAGCCGGGCAGGCGGATTCCTGTACTGGGAATGCCGCAGCCTGCGTCTGCCCTCCTGCCATAAGCATCCGGTATGGGGGCTTTTCGGTTGATTTGAGCGGTGATGTAGGGGAAGGACAGCTTTCCACGGTTTTGAGGGCCATAAGACATGCTGGATGAAAACGGACTTACTTTCAAAAAAATTATACTGGCCATAGGCAGGTCTGACCTGCGCAAGGGAATTGACGGCCTGGCAGCCCTGGTAAGGCTCAAATACGGGCTTGACCCATTAGAAAAAGATACCTTATTCCTCTTCTGCGGCATCAGGCGTGACCGGCTCAAAGGGTTATTATGGGCTGGAGACAGGTTCATTCTTCTGTATATCCGGCTGGCGGATGGATGTTTCCAGTGGCCAAGGACAGCGCAGGAAGCAAGGAGCATTACCACGGAGGAATTTAAAAGGCTGATGGAGGGTTTTTCCATTGATTCCTCTGCCAGGCCAAAACGGGTTCCTCCTGTGGATAATCCCAAAACCAAACGTAAATAAACAATGGACAGCATGCACCGCAGGCCGGCTTATGGAACAGGAATGGCATGGGGGATTTTCCCATGCCTGTATTTTACCGCAATAGGTATATTTTAAATAAATATACCTATTTTAATTGACATAGTTATGCTTGTGCGATATAATTATACCTATAAAGGAGGAGCCGCATATGTCATTAGTAAAGCTGAAAGACAGAAGAACTGGCACAACCTATGTATACGAATCGGAGTCGTATTGGGACAAGGAAAAAAAGCAGCCCCGCTCGCACAGGAAGCTCATTGGGAAACTGGATGAGGAAACCGGGGAGATCATTCCCACCGGAAAAAGCGGAAGGAAGAAATCTCCCAAAAAAGAAACAGGAGGAACCACTTCCCCGGAACAGGGCACAGAATATATCCAGGCCACCGCCGAAAAAGAAAAGCAGATTCAGGCATTGAAAGCAGAAAATCAGGCATTATACAAGCAGAAGCAGGAGATTTTGAAAACGCTGGAGGAACTGTGCCATAGACTGGCGGACTAAGATAACACTGTAAAGTGCTGCACTGGGAGGAAATACATGAGGGCAGACAGGGACCTTTTTATTGAACAAATCCAATACTCCGACAGGGATACTCTGCTCTGCCTCGCCATTTCCCTTTTTGACGAGCTGGCCCAGATGAGGATGGTCCAGCTTGAAAATGAAAGAATCAGCACCCAAACGCATATCCAGTACTCGGAATTAAACGGGAAATATGCTGCCGCCTGCCATGAAAACGAAGAACTGAAAAAGCTTCTGGCAAAAGAGGTGGAGAAAAATACGCTGAAGACAAAATCCACCTTCGGCAGGAAGACAGAAAGCTTTCTCTCCCTGGTCGATGCAAAAGACCATCCGCAGGAAGAACCGGTAGATGAAAGTGAAGTGGAGGATGCAGGCCCGGCAAAGGAACGCAGGAGACGGGAGATTGACCCTGAAAGCCGCCATAAGGGCAGGAAGAGCGCCAGGGGCAGGCATGCCAAAAAGGCGCCCGGCCTGGCCCACTCCCTTAAGGGGCTGCCGCAGCAGATCACCTATGACCTGGATGTGGATGAATTGAATGAACAGCATGGTGAGAACAACTGGCGGATCGCCTACTGGCACCAGCATGAGAAACTCATGAAACTGGAGACGCCTTACTATACACAGGTGGTTTATACGCCTGTTGTTTCCGTCGGAACAGAACATGACCTCTTTACTTCTCCCTACCTGAACCCGCTGATTGATAAAAGCGTCATATCCTACACCATCATAGCGGACATCCTTTACAGGAAGTCCGTACTGGGCCTGCCCTTTTACAGACAGGCCATGGATTACCAGATGCAGGGAATTTCCCTGACAAAGCAGACCATCATCAACTGGGCAAACACGCTTGTACCCAAAGTCTGTGAAGAGGTATACGAATTCATGACACGGCTGTTAGTGGGTTACAGGCATACCCAATGCGATGAAACCTATATCCAGGTAAATAAGGATGGATACGGGCCCGGCCACAAAAGCTTTCTGTGGGTCCATACCAGCAGCGAACTTTTGGAGTGTCCCCCTATTATAATCTTCTGTTATGAACAGACACGGGGGACGGAACACCTGCGCTGTTTCTTCCGGGAATTCCTTGGTTATATCACCTGTGACGCTTATGTTTCTTACCAGGTATTGGAAAAGGAAAGCGGCGGGGACATCCTTACAACCGGATGCCTGATGCACTGCCGGAGGTATTTTGCAGAAGCATTTTTTGTACAGGATGTGGCTGCAATGGATGACGGGGAGCTCAAAGCCCTTCCTGAGACCAAGGCCCTTATGCTGATCCGCGGGATCTACCAGGAAGAGAACCAGCTTAAGGGATTGAAAGCGGAGGAACGGGCCGCTGCCAGGGAAGCAAAAGTTAAGCCCAAAGTAAATGAATTCTTCAGCTATGTCCATTCCCTGGAAGATTCGCAGGAGCTGTTTTCTGACAGGATGAAGAAAGCCATTACATATGCCGTCAACCAGGAGGGGAACCTGCGCCGGTTCCTTACAGATGGAAATATTCCCTGTGACAACGGGCATGTAGAGAGGATTATCCGCAGTTACTCGGTGGGCAGGGCTAACTGGCTGTTCGCAGACACTATCCATGGGGCAAAGGTAAACGCCATCATGTATTCTATTGTAGAAACAGCGAAGGCAAACCACGTGAATGTCCTTATGTACCTCCAATACCTGTTTGAGCAGATACCCCAGCGCCGGGCCGGAGGGGAGAAAGAATTCATGGAAGATATGATGCCCTGGTCCGAAGCCTGCAGGAGCTATGAAGAGAGGAAAGAGCAGGAGCGCCGGTCACTATACGCAGGGCTGTTTCCCAAGCCGGAGCGTCCAAGAACGCCCCGGAAAAGAAAACGGACCGAAGAAATGGAACAAACTGCATAATAAATGTAAAGCCTGGAAGCCGCTGCTTGTGGGCTAAACTTTGTACCGTAGTCCCAAAAGAAACAAAAGTCCCGGATACACTGGTGTTTTTGTGACTATGCAATTATCAAGGAGCACTGACTGTAGGATATCACAGGCTGTGCTCCTTTGGTAGACGCCGATTATTTGCCGCTTACGTTATACTTTCTCTGTATAGTTGTAGCAAACGACAAAAATATTTGCCGTTTCCTATATAAAAAATCTCAACACTTTCCTCTTCTCAAACGTTATATATATGAAAGCACAAAGGACAACGGATCCTGAGAAAAGGAGCAGCTTATGATCGATGAACTGTATCATTCCCTCTACAAGGAGCTTACAGGCTGGTGTACTTCCATGACGGGCAGCAGGACGCTGGCAGAAGACCTGGTGCAGGAGGCATTTCTACGCGCGCTGATAAATGCCGATCTGCTGGAAGGGCTTGATCATTTAAGACGCCGGGCCTGGATGTACCGCACGGTGAAAAACCTGTTTGTGGACAAAAAACGCCGGGAAGTCTTTGAAAGCACGGTGTGGCAGATACCGGAGGAAGGCTTTGGGGAAAGGCTTACAAAAGGCCGCGAAGAAAGCTTCGAGGAAAGCTTCGAAGAAGCGGGATATGCACAGGTCGATGATGCTCAGCTTCTGGGACTTCTTACGCCGGAGGAGAGAATGCTCTTTACCCTGCGTTATCTGCAGGGATATAATTCTGCGGAATTGGGGGAGCTTTTTCACATGTCTCCGGGAACGGTGAGATCCAAATTGTCCGGCGCCAGGAGACGCCTTCGGCAGTCATTGGAGGAAAACAGCCGTCAGGGCAGAAAGAAAAGAGGAAAGAAAAATGTTTGAGAAAATGTTAGAGAAGAAAAATTTTGTATTAAACTGCGATGTATGTGATGCCAGAAAGATCAATGAGGAGAGCCTTTCAGGCTATGAGCAGATCATGATCAACGCGGATATGCTTCTGGTGGATGAGCGCAGCAGGAGTATCTTAAACAGACTTCCCATGGTGTGTAACGCGGATGAAACGCTGGATGTGGAAGGGGAAGTATCAATCATCAGCACAAACGGTAATTATGAGATCAGCGGCGATACCCTGTTTGACAAAAAGACGGTGATCACTGTGAATGGAAATCTCTCTGTCCGTCCCGGCACAGAGCAGGTGATGGAAAATGTCGTGAAAATCACCGTCAATGGCAGTGCCGCCTATCCTGAGAGTATGGCGCCCTTTATGGGTAAGCTGTCGGTCAACGGGGAGGTGCGCTGCATTCCGAATGGCTGTATTGAATTGAAACCGGTTTTTGTGATCGATAAATATTTCCCTCTTCGGGCAAAACAGGATGGAAAATACTATGTAAGCCGGAAGGTGGTGCTGACGGATCCGGATGTGGACTTGGAAGCTCTTGTATCAAAGAATGTGCACTTTGTGACAAAGCGCTTTCTGGTAAGAGAGGAATTGATCGAAAAATCCATCGTTATGTTTGAAGAAAATGTGGAGATGGATGTGATGCCTACAGGCTATGCATATATTGGAGAGGAGACAAAGTTAAGCGGTGATTTGTTGCGCAGGTACGGGAGCCGTTTGTATATTGACGGGGATCTGACCCTGGGAGCGGAAAGTGAGAGCTGCTTTGACCAGGTGGAAAAGCTGTGGGTAAACGGTGATGTCCGTCTTCTGGAACGGCAGAAGGAAGCCTTTTTAAGGATAGACGCCTCTTATGAGAAGCTGGTATTTGTGAAGGGACGGTATATTTCCAACAAACCTCTTATCGTGGTGGATGAAGCGCTGCTTGAGGCTTCACCGGACGGGGTGGAGATTGGAAACTGCGCGGTTTTGAAGGTGAAAAAAGAAGTGAGCCCGCAGCTTATTTTGGAGAGACTTCTTGTGGGAAACTGCGCCCAGGCCTTTTGCAGCCCGGAGCAGAGGAGCGCTTTGCAGATAGTATGCGGAAATGTGGCAAAAATAAGCGACGGGGAAGGGAAAGACTCCAAAGAAGGAGACGAAGAAGAGGACGGGGGCATTCTGGGAATGCTTAAGAAAGCCGCAAACAGTAAGGTAGTGAATGCGGATACCTATATTTTGTAGGAAACTTTCATGCACCGGGTGAGTAAGGAAGTCATTAAAGCCATCCACGCGCAAGTAATGTTCTGTGATTGTATGAATGCTACTCTTTTCACACTTTTGTTGCGAAGAATCGCCGATGCGGTTATAATAAGAGCAGACAAAGAAGAGAAAACAACCGGAGGAACAAAAGCCGTGCAGGATGCAGCAGAAAAGATTTTAGAGGGAAAATTCAATGATAGTGTCTATTCGCTGGATTTTTCCAACCCGGTGATTGAGCTAAACCTTTGCCCGGGCGAGGTCTATGAAGGCAGCTTTACCATAACAGGGCCTGAGAACGAGGTGACGGAGGGGACAGTGTCCTCCACAAGGCTGAAGATGCAGGCACTGACAAGTGAATTTTCGGGCCGTCAGGAGGAAATTGGATACCGTTTTGATGCCTATGGCATGGCAGAGGGAGATATATTAAAGGGAGAGTTTCGGATTATTTCTAATCATGGGGAATATTTTATCCCTTATGATGTGAATATTGTTTCAGGAACGCTGGACTCTGGTCTGGGAGTGATCAAGAATCTTTTTCACTTTGCCAATCTTGCACGTTCAAATTGGGATGAGGCGGTAAATCTGTTCTACTCCAAAGATTTTGAGCAGATATTTGTGGGAGTGGACAGGCAGTACTACGGAATCTACCGCGGGCTTGTGGGAAGCGGCAGGCGAGAGCAAGGCGTTGAGGAATTCCTACTGGAAATACGCAAGAAACAAAAAGTGGAATTTCTTTTGGAGGAGTCGGATATCTTGATTGATAACCCCAGCGGCAGGATGGAAAACAGACTGGTAATTACCCGCAACGGATGGGGATACTCGGAGCTGACCATAGAGCGGGAGGGAGACTTTATTGTCCTTGAAAAGGATGTGATCCGTGAAGAGGATTTTCTCGGAAATTCTTACCGTCTGCCCTTTTATATTTCTACGGAGAAGCTCCATGCAGGCAAGAACTTTGGCTGTATTCGTTTGAGTTATCCGTACGGTGGCCTAACGGCAAAAATCACAGTGAACAACAAGACACTCACTGCATCCCAGGTGACAGGTATCGGCAGGCAGAAAAAATATAAGCTTTTAGAGCTGATGCAGTATTATGAGGCATTCCGCACCAAAAAGCTCAGTGCCGCATCCTGGCTTAAGGAAACAGAAGTGTTGACGGATGCCTTGACAGGGCTTGATCCACGCGACATTTCCGCCAAATTATTTAAGGCACAGCTTCTAATTACCCAGGAGCGGTATTTTGAAGCGGAAGCTCTTTTAAAGCAGGCGGATTCCAAAATGGAAGAAAATTTTAGGCCGGATATCTATTCCTACTATCTTTATCTGACCACTCTTATGAACAGGGAGGAGGAATATCTGGACCAGGTTTCCAGTGAAGTGGAGCGGATTTTTGCCCAGAATCCTGATAACTGGCGGATTGCCTGGCTGCTCTTGTATCTCATTGGAGATTATGCCAAAAGTCCCTCACGAAAATGGATTTTTTTGGAGGAGCAGTTCAGGCAGGGCTGCAGCAGTCCCATCATCTATATCGAGGCATGGAATCTGATTGCAGCAAATCCGGCACTTCTTCTTAGGCTGGAGCCCTTTGAAATGCAGATATTAACCTATGCGGCCAAAAAGGAACTGATCACGCCGGAGGTTATCATACAGATCGTTTACCTGGCTCAGAAGGTGAAAACCTACTCTGGCAGGCTTTTTCGGATTCTCAAAGCATGTTATCAGGCCTCTCCCACGGAAGAGGTGCTGCAGGCAATCTGCACCCTTTTGATTAAGGGAAATGTCACCGGGAAGATGGCCTTTCCCTGGTATGAAAAAGGAATTGAGAGAGAACTTCGCATCACCAGGCTTTATGAACATTACATGATGTCCTTAGATTTGTCGAGGGATTTGTGGCAGGAGCGGGAGATTCCCAAGATCGTGCTCATGTACTTTGCATTTGACAGCAATTTAGATACCTTGCACAATTCATTCCTTTATGCTTATGTATATCGGAATCAGGCACAGTTTCCGGAATTGTATGAGAATTACCGGGAGCAGATAGAGCGCTTTGCGGTGTTCCAGATTCTGAGAGGGAAAAGTAATCAATATCTTGCTTATCTGTACAAAAATCTGATATCGCCTGTGATGCTCACAGAAGAAACCGCCGCAGGGCTTTCAACCGTACTGTTTATGCACCGCCTTAAGGTGGAGCGGGAGGATATACGTAAGGTGATCTTGGTCTATGAAAAGGAAAAGCAGGAAACTGTGTTCCCTTTCACGGGAAAGGAAGTGTTTATCCCCATTTATGGCAGTGATCATTATTTGCTTTTGGAGGACGCAAAGGGTTATCGGTACGGCAGGGAGGAAGAATATGTCTGTGAACGGCTTCTTGTGCCGGAGGGACTGGCCAATCTTGCTGCTCCCTATGTGAGCGATAATGTGCATTTTAATCTCTGGCTTTGCGCAGACAGCGGTCGTCTGGCAAGTGCCGGTGAGGAAAATGTAGAATATATGAAACGGTTGCTGGACTTTAAAGAGGTGAGGGAGGAGATTCAACAAGAGGTCCGAATGCGGCTGCTCCAGTTTTTTTATGACAATGACCGGATGACAGAGATGGATCGCTTTTTGGAGGAGCTTACCCCTGAACAGGTGAAGGAGGACTGTCATGGAAGGATCGTTCGCTTTATGGTGCTTCGGGGGATGTATGAAAAGGCCTTTGAGTGGATAAAGCTAAGAGGCGAGGAGGATATGGAAGCCAAGATTATCATGCGGCTTTGCAGCCGCCTGCTTACTCTCGACGGTATGGTGGAGACGCCTGCGATGACGATACTTGCTTTCCGCGCTTTCCGGGCAGGAAAATATGATGAAAATCTGTTAAATTATCTATGTCGTTTTTTCAAAGGTACCAGTATGGAGATGCGGGATATCTGGAAGGCAGCAGAGGATTTTGGGGTGGACACCTATGATCTCTCGGAGAGGATTCTCTTGCAGATGCTCTATACGGGAGCTTATATGGGGGAACGCACGGAAATTTTTAAACGATATGTGTCTGGCGGCGCAAGGACTGAGGTGGAGCTGGCAGTTCTTGCTCAGTGTTCTTATGACTATTTCGTCAGGGATAAGCAGACGGATGCGTTTGTATGGGAAGATCTACAGAGGGCATCGGAGCGGCAGGAGAATATCCCCTTTGTGTGTAAGCTTGCCTACACAAAATATTATGCGGAGCACAAAAAGCAGGTGGATGAGCGTATTTCCCACTGCCTTCTTCCTTTTTTGCGGGAGATATTGGAGCAGAATAAATATTTCTCCTATTTTAAAGAGTACGCAGAGCATATTGTTTCCATGCGCCAATTTATGGATAAGACGATGGTGGAGTACCGGGTTTCGGCGGGAAACAAAGCATATATTCATTATCTGTTGGAGCGGGAGAGAGGTCCGGAGGAATATATTAAGGAAGAAATGCAGGATATGTTCGGCGGAATCTGTGTGAAGCAGTTTGTTCTTTTCTTTGGAGAACATTTGCAGTATTATATTACAGAGGTGGAGGATGGCAAGGAGCATCTGACCGAGAGTGGCACCTTAAGTCGCAATGATGCGGGAGGAGAGCAGAGGGAAAATCGGTATACTTTGCTCAATGATATTGCCATTAGCAGGAACCTTCATGATTATGGCACCATGGACAATCTCATGCGTGAATATTTTGAGCAGGAGTTTGTGGTGAAGGAATTGTTTCATATTATATAAAGGAGCAGAAATCAATGTTCCAAAACCCTAAAGAAGCAACAGGTAAAAAGAATATCAGAAAAGTGGTAGTAGGCTACGATCTTGGACGGGAGTATGCCCAGATCAGCTATTGCTCCCTAGATGAGTCAGAGCCGGAAACTGTTTCTGCGGTAGCCGGAGGGGAGCAGTACAACATTCCCATGGTGCTCTGCAAAAGAAACGGTGTGGGACAGTGGTATTACGGAAAGGAAGCTATTAAGTTTGCCGCAGAGGGAAATGGTATCCTGGTCGAAGATCTTCTGACGCTTGCGGAGCGAGGAGAGGATGTGTTGGTGGAGGGGGAGGCCTATGACCCAGCAGCACTTCTCACCCTTTTTGTCAAAAGAAGCCTTTCCCTTTTGAACATTCGGGTTTCCCTAAGCCAGATAGAGGCATTTATGTTCACGGTGGAGGAGCTTACCCCTCGGATGGTGGATGTGCTGGGAAAGGTGGCAGCAGGCTTACAGCTTAAGGGAGCACACGTGAGCTTTCAGAGCCATCTGGAGAGCTTTTATGCCTATACCCTCCATCAGGGCAAGGAGCTGTGGATGAATGATGTGATGATATTCGAATACAATGAGTTTTTAAAGGCACTGCGGCTTACCTGTAACAGGAATACCACACCTAAAGTGGTGTTTATCGAGGAGGTAAGGCACCCGGAGATGATTCGAAGGGTGTGGAGGGAAGAGCCGGAAATGAAAGAGCAGCAGATGACGGAGCTTGATATGATGTTCCTTCATCTGGCAGGAGAGTGCCTGGAGGGTCAGACTGTTTCTAGTATTTACCTTTTAGGAGATGGTTTTAAGGAGGATTGGGCTAGAGAATCCCTGAAGTTTCTGTGTAAAAACCGCCGGGTGTTTCGAGGAAATAATCTCTACAGTAAGGGCGCATGCTATGGGATGACAGAGCGCATCCGGCCAGGGACAGAGTGGAAGGAATATGTCTATTTGGGAGCGGATAAATTAAAATCCAATATCGGTATGAAGGCCCTGCGCTGCGGGGAAGACTCCTACTATGCCATTTTAGATGCGGGAAATAACTGGTACGAGGCATCATCGGAATTTGATATCATTCTGGAGGATGGAAATACCATAGAATTTGTGATTACCCCGCTTACCGGAGAAAATGTGAGCAGCAGGTTGATTACCTTAGAAGGGCTTCCGGAGAGGCCGTCAAGGACTACCAGATTAAATGTACAGATTGAAATGTCTGCCGTCAATCAGGCAGTGGTGACAGTGACGGATATGGGCTTTGGAGAAATTTTTAGGTCCAGCGGGAAAGCTTGGACTCAGATTATCACAGTATAAAAGAGCTGCGTAAATAACGCGGAGAAAATGGAATGATACGGGAGCAGAAAGTTTATGGGTAGGATTTTGCTATGTACGGGAAAATATGCCAAAAATCCATATTATGTTGAGAGTCTGTGTGCAAATGTTTACTGCGTGGAGGAGCTTTGTTACCTTTTAGCCAGCAATCCTTTCATGATAGGTCGCAGTATTATGGATAGAAAGCTGGCGGAATGGCTGGACGAGGAATGCGCTCTGGCGGATTTAAGCCATCAGCTCCTGCAGCTTTTTCACAGGGGCAGTCAGCCGGGAATTTTTGTGAGTCTCATCCTTGATTATGTGAATTACTCTACCCCGGAAGAAAAAAAGAAGATTGAGGATGTGATTCAGAATAACGTAGGGCTTAACGACTATGAACGAAGGAAGAAGCAGGCGGATTTCCTTTTGAGTAACCGTAGATTTGAACCGGCCTTGGAGGAGTACGACAATCTGGTAAGGGAACTGCCGGAGGCAGAGAGCGGTTTAAAACCTGCCGTTTACCACAATATGGGGGTAGCCTATGCCAATTTGTTTCATTTTGAGCTGGCGGCTAAGTATTTCAAAAGAGCTTATACCATGAGCTCCCTGGAGGAATCGGGAATTCAGTATCTCATGGCAAAGAGGCTTCAACTTCACGAGACGGCTTACATATCCTTTCTTGCGGAGCATGGAGAATATTATGAGCTTTCTCTTAAGGTGGAAAAACTGACCCAGGCGGCAAGGGGAGAATTTGAGGCTACCCAGGAGAACAGAATGTTGACGGCACTTAAGATTTATAAAGAAGAAGGCAATGTGGCGTCCTATTATGATGAGATTGATAAGATTATTTCCAAAAAGAAGGACGAATATCGGGAGCTTGTGGCGGAGTAGAAAATAGCAGGGGGCGGAACTTATGGGTTTATTAAAAAAGCTTTTTAGACGAAGAGAAGAAATTGATGAGCCAGAATATGAAATTGAGAATTGGGATGATATTACCTATGAAAAAGAGGAATTTCAGGTTAATGACAAGGAGCAGCGTGGGCAGTATGTGAGAGGCTGCCTTGAGCAGATTGCTGAGGCCTCGAAGGAGGTGGAAACCCTTCAGTTTGAGTACAATATGGTCACTTCTTACCTCAAGGATATGGAAGAGGTGGAGGCCCTGCCGGACAAGGAAAAGGGGAGGGTGAAAGAGCTTGCCAAAAAGCTGGATGACTTAGAAAAGCAGCAGAGCGGCTATAAAGAGAGGGCCAAAAGGCTCAGCGACGATAAATACCGCCAGATGGAACGCATGGAGGAGGAGGCCCAGGAGGGCTACGAAAAGTTGACTGAGGCGGAACAGCAGCAGGACATGATCAAGCGTGATCTGCGCAGGTTGGATGGAGAGAAAAATGCCTATATTTACAGAAGGTCGGATCTCCATCGTCTGATCTCGGACACTAGATCTATGACCATCATCTGTACAGTGGCAATGATTGCCTGCATCGTGCTTCTGGTTGTGCTGCAGTATGGATTTCATATGAATGCGAAGTTAGGATATCTGGCGGTGGCCGCTATGGGGGCGGTTGCGATTACTGTTATTTTCTTGAAACATAATGATGCGGTTAAGGAGCTTGCCCGCGTAGAAAACGGGATTGGAAGGATCATCAAGCTGCACAATGCAACCAAAATCCGGTACGTGAACAACACCCGTCTTTTGGATTATCTTTATTTGAAATATAATGTTTCAAGCGCTGGCGAGTTTGGCAAGACCTGGAAGCAGTATCAGGAGGAAAAGGAAGAGAGGCTCAGCTACCAGCAGGCGGAAAAGGAGCTTGATGAATCTCAGAAGGAATTGATTCATATTCTTCGAAAGTACCACGTGGAGGATCCCATGATTTGGCTCCATCAGACGGGTGCTCTGCTTGATAAAAGAGAAATGGTGGAAATCCGTCATAATCTGATTATCCGCCGTCAATCCCTGCGCAGGCGTATGGATTATAATAAGGAAGTGATGGCAGGAAAGGCCCAGGCTGAGATTAAAGAGTTGGTGGAGAGCTATCCGGAGTATGCAAAGGAAGTGCTGGGGGCTGTGGAGGAGTTTGAGAAGGAGTTTTCGTAAAGTGTTTTTTTTGGAGTGGCGGAGGACGCCCGGACAGATGGAAATTTCTTTCGTCGCCGCGCTTCCGCTCCACAAAAACGCAACAGTGCTAAGCTCGAAAAGACCTCGCTAAGCACTGGCGTTTTTGAAGGGGCTCCTTAAGAAATTTCCATCTGTCCGGGCTGTGCATCGGCTTCCCTCAAGGAAAATTACTTTGCCGATAGGTTAGTGTTTCTGCGTGAGATGGTTCGATTGGTGGTTGAATAATTAGGGAAAGTTCCCTCCTGGAGTTATTGTGGTTTTGGGGCGGAGGGATTATGATAGGGAAGGGTGTTTTGTTGGTAATTTTGGCGATTTTGCCGGAGAAAATGGTAGGTTTTGAATGTTGAATGGGCCGCGGGGCGGCGGAATGGAGGAGAAAGCATGAAAAAAATGGAACAGCTCTATGAAGGTAAGGCAAAGAAGGTGTTTGCGACGGATGATCCGGACGTGGTGATCGTGGATTATAAGGATGATGCCACCGCTTTCAATGGAGAAAAGAAGGGAACTATTGTGGGTAAGGGTGTGATCAATAACCGTATGACTAACCACGTGTTTAAGCTTCTGGAAAAGGAGGGGGTTCCCACGCATCTGATTGAAGAGCTGAGCGATCGGGAAACCGCTGTGAAGAAGGTGGAGATCGTTCCTCTTGAGGTAATCATCCGGAATGTGGCAGCAGGCAGTTTTTCCAAGAGACTTGGTGTGCCGGAGGGTACGCCTTTTAAGGAGCCAACTATTGAGTTCAGCTACAAAAACGACGAGCTGGGGGATCCGCTGATCAACAGTTATTTTGCGGTTGCCTTAGGGCTTGCCACATGGGAAGAGATTGATACCATCAAAAAATATGCCTTTAAGGTCAATGAGGTTTTGAAGGCTTATTTCCTTCAGGCGGATATCAAGCTGATCGACTTTAAGATTGAGTTTGGGCGCTACAAAGGCGAAATCCTGTTGGCGGATGAGACTTCCCCTGATACCTGCCGTCTGTGGGATGTTCACACCAATGAAAAGCTGGATAAGGACAGGTTCCGCAGGGATTTGGGCAATGTGGAGGAGGCCTACAACGAGGTGTTTAAGAGGCTGGGACTCTAAAATAGAGTGACAAAGACTCAGAAGCAGCAGGCGAAAAATAGGCAGATAATGGAAAGGTATGGGTAAAACATGAGTACAGACAGATATGCAAGTCCCCTGTCGGAGAGATATGCCAGTAAGGAGATGCAGTATATTTTTTCATCGGATATGAAGTTTAAAACCTGGCGGCGGCTGTGGATTGCTCTGGCAGAGACGGAGATGGAACTGGGACTTTCCCAGGACGGAAAGCCGGTGATTCGACAGGAGCAGATCGATGAGCTGAAAGCCCACGCGCAGGACATCAACTATGAGGTAGCTCTTGCAAGGGAAAAGGAAGTGCGTCATGATGTGATGAGTCACGTGTATGCTTACGGGCAGCAGTGCCCGAAGGCCGCAGGCATTATTCATCTTGGGGCTACAAGCTGTTATGTGGGCGATAATACAGATATTATTGTGATGCGAGAGGCTCTTCTTCTGGTCAGGAAAAAGCTGGTGAATGTGCTGAGTGAGCTTGCAGCTTTTGCAGAGAAGTATAAAGCCCAGCCGACTCTTGCTTTTACCCATTTCCAGCCGGCCCAGCCGACGACGGTGGGCAAGAGGGCAACGCTGTGGATGCAGGAATTTTTAATGGATTTGGAAGATCTTGACCATGTGCTTTCGGGATTAAAGCTTCTCGGCTCCAAAGGCACCACGGGAACCCAGGCTTCTTTCCTGGAGTTGTTTGAGGGAGATCAGGAAACCATTGACAGGATTGACCCCATGATTGCGGAAAAGATGGGGTTTGAAGCCTGCTATCCGGTGTCCGGCCAGACCTATTCCCGGAAGGTGGACACCAGGGTGGCGAATGTGCTGGCGGGGATTGCTGCCAGCGCTCATAAAATGTCCAATGACATTAGGCTTTTGCAGCATTTAAAGGAAGTGGAAGAGCCTTTTGAGAAAAAGCAGATCGGCTCTTCGGCCATGGCCTATAAAAGAAATCCCATGAGGAGTGAGCGAATTGCATCCCTCTCCCGCTATGTGATGATTGATGCGCTCAATCCAGCCATTACCTCAGCCACCCAGTGGTTTGAGAGAACATTGGATGACTCGGCCAACAAGCGACTTTCGATTCCGGAGGGCTTTCTTGCGGTGGACGGAATCCTGGATTTATGTCTGAACGTGGTGGACGGGCTGGTGGTATATCCCAAGGTCATTGAAAAACACATGATGAGCGAACTGCCCTTTATGGCAACTGAAAATATTATGATGGATGCGGTAAAGGCCGGCGGCAACCGTCAGGAGCTTCATGAGAGAATCCGGGAACTATCCATGGAAGCGGGCAGAAACGTAAAGGAAAAAGGGCTTGAAAATAACCTTCTTGAGCTGATCGCGCAGGATCCGGCATTCCCCATGTCCCTGGAGGATTTGCAAAAGTCCATGGAACCTTCCAGGTATGTGGGCAGAAGCAAAGAGCAGGTGGAGGCCTTTTTGGAAAAGGTGATAGCTCCTGTGCTTGAGGAAAATAAGGAGCTGCTTGGCGTGAAAGCACAGATCAATGTATAAAGAGCGACTGCTAAGCCGTAAGTGACAGGAAACAGCAAATTAATTTGACGATTACCATAGACTTGAAAAAGAGAGCAGAAAGACGGGATGGAGGTAAGAGATGGGCGGTTTTTTTGGAGCTGCGTTAAAAAAGGATTGTGTATTTGATCTGTTTTTCGGTACGGATTATCACTCCCATTTGGGAACAAGAAGGGCGGGAATGGCGGTCTACAGCACAGAGACAGGGTTTGACCGGGCAATCCATAACATTGAAAACGCGCCTTTTCGGACAAAGTTTGATAAGGATGTCAATAATATGGAGGGCAATCTTGGAATTGGATGTATCTCCGATTATGAGCCTCAGCCTCTTCTGGTGCGCTCCCATCACGGAACTTATGCCATTTCCACGGTAGGCAAAATCAACAATATGCAGGAGATCGTGGATGAGATTTTCCATTTGGGTCATACTCATTTTCTGGAAATGAGCGGAGGGGACATCAATGCTACAGAGCTTGTGGCGGCGATTATCAATCAGAAGGAAAATCTGATCGATGGGATTCGTTATGCCCAGGAGCTGATCAAGGGCTCCATGACCCTTATCCTGTTGACGCCGAGAGGGATTTATGCGGCGCGGGACAAGATGGGGAGAACGCCGGTATCTATTGGAAAAAAGGAAGAGGGGTACTGTATTTCATTTGAAAGCTTTGCTTACCTGAATCTGGGGTATGTTCAGGAAAGGGAGTTAGGACCGGGAGAAATTGTTGTTGTCACACCGGAGGAAGTATGTACACTGGCAGGTCCGGGCAAGGATATGAAAATCTGTACTTTCCTTTGGGTTTACTACGGTTATCCTTCCTCATCCTACGAGGGAATCAGTGTGGAAAAGATGCGCTATAACTGCGGCGCACTCTTGGCCAGGAGAGATAATGTGTCCCCCGATAATGTAGCCGGGGTGCCGGATTCCGGCACTGCCCATGCGGTGGGTTACTCCAATGAGTCGGGAATCCCCTTTTCACGTCCCTTTGTAAAGTATACACCTACGTGGCCCCGTTCCTTTATGCCTACCATACAGAGTAAGCGGAATCTGATTGCAAAGATGAAACTGATACCGGTCCATGACCTGATTCAGGACAAGAGCCTGCTTCTTATAGATGATTCTATCGTTCGGGGAACCCAGCTTCGGGAGACCACGGAATTTCTTTATCAGAGCGGAGCAAAGGAAGTACATATCAGGCCGGCATGCCCGCCCCTTTTGTATGGATGTAAATATTTAAACTTCTCCCGCTCCACTTCAGATATGGATTTGATCACCCGAAGGATCATCAAGGAAATGGAGGGAGAGGGCAAATACGTGAACTTAAGCGCTTATTCCAATCCGGAGACACCGGAGTATCAGGAGATGGTGAAACGGATTGGGGAGCAGCTTAACTTTACCTCCCTGCGCTACCACAGGCTGGATGACATGATGGAGTCAGTGGGGATTGATAAGGATAAGCTTTGCACTTATTGCTGGGATGGAAGAGAGTAGAAAGAGTCGTTGCAATAAATTCAGCGGGTCTGTACATGTGCCTGTACAGACTCGCATATAGCATCTATTGTTTTCCCATATTGCCTGGCATAGTAAAATAGGAAAATAAGTGGCTCAGAACAACTTGTTTTACTGCGTGAAGTGTTTTTTGAATCGAGATTTTGATAGATCAATCAGTAAAAATCTACATTTTACAGTCTTTTTTGAAAATATGCTTTCTATTTCTGAAAGAATGATGTATAATGTCATATATACATTTCGTATGACAAGTCGTAATAAATTCCCAAAAGAAAATATTTGATTTGCATTAATATATTTTATAATAGATGAATGGAGGTTTTTATGAAAGAAAAATATGAGTCTTTGGCGCTTGCGGATCTGAAAGCGATCGCGAAGGCCAGAGGACTGAGGGGTACGTCGTCGATGAAGAAGGCGGAGCTGATTGAACTGATGCTTACCGAGGATGAGAAGGATAAGGTAGAAGAAAAAAGTACTCATTCCAAATCGGGAGCTTTAGAGGAAAAAGGAGCATCCAGTGTAAAGGCTGGAGGAAAAGATGAGAAACCCAAAACGGAAGGGAAGCCGGAGCGGGCAGAAAAAAATGCCCGGACAGAAAAGCCGGAACGTGCTGGGACAGAAAAAAATAGTGACAAAACGGTGCGGAGCGAACGTACAGAGTATAAAGCCGAGCGTACTGGAACAGAACGCTTGGACAGAGCAGAGAACCGAGTGGAGCGCACAGATAAACCAGAAAGGCCAGAGCGGATCATACAGGCAGAAAACCGGGCAGAGCGTCCCACAAGTGAGCGGACAGAGTATAAAACGGAACGCCCGGAGGGCCGGGTAGAAGAAGCAAGAGGGGATGATGAAAAATTTCCTGCAGAGCTTGACAGCGGAATTGCAGCTCATGGTATTTTGGAGGTTATGCCGGATGGTTATGGCTTTATCCGGTGTGAAAATTACCTTCCCGGAGATCATGATGTCTATGTTGCGCCCAGCCAGATCCGCCGGTTTGGATTAAAGACAGGAGATGTGTTAGAGGGCAATACCAGAGTCCGCACTCAGGGAGAAAAATTTGCCGCCCTTTTGTATGTGAAATCCATCAATGGCTATCCCCCGGAGGTGGCTGCCAAACGGTGTAATTTTGAGGATATGACGCCGATCTTCCCCAATGAGAGACTGCATCTGGAGATGCCTGGCGCTAGCGTGGCTATGAGAATCATGGATTTGATCAGCCCGGTAGGAAAGGGACAGCGCGGTATGATTGTATCTCCTCCTAAGGCGGGGAAGACCACCCTTCTCAAGGATGTTGCCAAATCCGTAAAGCGCACCGCACCGGAGGTTCACCTGATCATTCTTCTGATTGATGAACGTCCTGAGGAAGTGACGGATATCAAGGAGGCGATTGAAGGTCCGAATGTGGAGGTGATCTATTCCACTTTTGACGAGCTGCCTGAGCATCATAAGCGGGTTTCAGAGATGGTAATCGAGAGAGGAAAACGTCTGGTGGAACATAAGAAGGATGTGATGATCCTGATCGACAGTATCACCAGGCTGACAAGGGCTTACAACCAGACGGTCCCCCCCAGCGGACGTACGCTTTCCGGTGGTTTGGACCCGGCGGCATTACATATGCCCAAACGGTTTTTCGGCGCAGCCAGGAATATGCGGGGCGGCGGTTCCCTGACTATTCTTGCGACGGCACTGGTGGATACTGGAAGCAAGATGGATGATGTGGTTTACGAAGAGTTTAAGGGAACCGGCAATATGGAGCTAGTGCTTGACCGTAAGCTTTCCGAGAGAAGAGTGTTTCCAGCCATTGATATCCCTAAGTCCGGGACTAGGCGGGAAGATCTGCTTCTTCTGCCGGATGAACTGGAAGCCATCAATATTATGCGCAAGGCCTTAAACGGCATGAAATCTGAAGAGGCGGTGGACAAGATCCTGGATATGTTTGCCAGAACCAGAAATAACCATGAATTTGTAAATATGGTTAAAAAGATAAAATGGTTCTAAAAAATGCTTGCATCGTAGGATAAGCTATGATACAATGAAAAAGCTGTTTTAGAAAATTATTTAAAGATAATAAAAAGTTCAAATAGAGAGGTGATAGTATGAAAGAAGGAATCCATCCTGAGTTTTATCAGGCAACCGTAACCTGTAACTGCGGCAACACATTTGTGACAGGCTCCACTAAAAAGGATATTCACGTCGAGGTTTGCTCCAAATGCCATTCATTCTACACAGGCCAGCAGAAGGCGGCCAGAGCCGATGGACGTATTGATAAGTTCAACAGGAAATACGGCGTAGAAAGCAAATAAGTAGTGCAAAAAAAGGTTGGGATGCTGCATCTCAACCTTATTTACTATGAAGGACCCGGACGACGGCCATGTGGATAAGCGTATAAACACGGGCGTGCTTGCACGCACAGCCATACAGACATCGGACGGGCAAGCTGGTATGAGTGGAGAATTGATTATATGAGAAGAAAAAAAAGAGGCAGCGGCTCTTCGGGAATTGGCGGCCAGGCTGTTTTAGAGGGCGTCATGATGAAGAATAAGGACGACTATGCGGTAGCCGTCAGAAAGCCCAATGGAGAAATTGAGGTGGAAGTGGACGTATTCCGCGGATGTCTGCACGGAAGCTGGGTTACCAGAACGCCTTTTATCAGAGGCGTATTTAATTTTATAGATTCTTTGCGTCTGGGGATGAAGACGCTCAATTTTTCTGCTTCTTTTTATGAGGAAGAGGATGCGGAAGAAACAGGACTTGACAAGGCGCTGAATAAGGTTTCAGGAGGAAGGAGCGAGAGTATCCTGATGGGGATTACCACAGTCGTTTCCATAGTACTAGCGGTAGGAATTTTTATTTTACTGCCGTATTTTCTCTCTTCTCTGCTCTCGGGATATATAAGAAACGCTTCTCTTCTGGCGATTGCGGAAGGAGCAATCAGAATCCTGATTTTTTTCCTCTATGTGGTGGGAATCAGTTTGATGAAGGATATCCGAAGACTTTACCAATATCACGGGGCAGAGCATAAATGTATCAACTGTATTGAAAAGGGCAGACCCCTTACCGTAAAAAATGTGATGAGGAGCTCCCGCTATCATAAGAGGTGCGGAACTAGCTTCATGTTTTTTGTGATGTTTGTGAGTATTATTCTCTTTTTCTTCATCCGGGTGCCGAACCCGGTGATGAAGGTGGTGGTGCGGATTTTGCTGATTCCTGTGATTGCGGGCATTTCCTATGAGATTATCCGTCTGGCGGGAAGAAGCGATAACATTTTTGTGCAGATCATTTCTCTGCCCGGTGCGCTTTTGCAGCGTCTTACCACCAAAGAACCTGACGAGAGTATGGTGGAGGTTGCCATGAAGTCTGTAGAGGCAGTGTTTGATTGGGAAGCGTATTTGAAAGAAAATTTTGATTATAAACCGGAAACGGAAGAATGAAATTCCCATGAAGGCAAATCGTTTGATGAGGGCAGGCCAAAATGACGGGTGTGTGGAATGAAATACAGAGAGCTTTATGAGTGTGGGATGGGCAGACTTAAGGCAGTAGAAATAGAGGAGGCGTCCTTAGATGCGCGGCTCCTTTTGGAGGAGGTCTGTGGCACAAGCAGGAACGATCTGCTTGCCCACGGAGATGAGCCTGTGGAAGAGGAACGGTGTGAGGCGTATCTCGATTTTATAGAAAAGAGGAGCAGGCATATCCCCATGCAGCATATTTTAGGCTATCAGGAGTTTATGGGACTGCGGTTTCAGGTGACAGGAGATGTGCTGATTCCTAGGCAGGATACGGAAACGCTGGTGGAAGAGGTGATGCGCTATCTTCATGATGATATGTGCATTCTGGATTTGTGTACCGGATCGGGTTGTATTCTTTTAAGTCTCCTTAAGTACTCCAATCACTGTAAGGGGGTAGGCTCTGACTTGTCAGAGGCGGCTCTCAAGGTGGCGGAGGGAAATGCTAGAGCACTTGGCCTTGAGGCAGAATTTATCAGGAGTGATTTGTTTGAGAGGATAACAGGAAAATTTGAAATAATCGTGTCAAATCCGCCTTATATTCCCAGCGGAGAAATTCCAGAGCTGATGGAGGAGGTCAGAGAGCATGACCCTCTGATGGCCTTGGACGGCGGGAAAGACGGACTTTTCTTTTATAAAAAAATTATTGCACATGCAGGAGATTATCTTTACCCAGGCGGAATGCTGTTTTTTGAAATCGGCTGCAGTCAGGGAGATGCCGTCAGCAGGCTTATGAGGCAGGCGGGCTATCAGGAGGTAAGTGTCTGTCAGGATTTATCAGGGCTTGACAGGGTAGTGTCGGGTGTTTATGGAGGTGAAAGCAGTGTTTGATAAATTAGAAGATTTACTTATTCGATTTGAAGAAATTATGAGTGAATTAAATGAGCCTTCAGTGACGGGCAATCAGGAGCGGTTCCGCAAACTGATGAAAGAACAGAGCGATCTTACTCCCATTGTGGAGGCTTATAAGGAGTATAAAAAATGCGGACAGGATGCGGCGGACTCCCTTGCGATGCTGGAGGATGAGTCTGACGAGGATATGCGGGAAATGCTTAAGGAGGAACTGTCCACGGCCAAAAAGAGAATTGAAGAGCTAGAAGAGAAGCTTAAGATTCTTCTCTTGCCAAAGGATCCCAATGACGACAAGAATGTGATTGTGGAGATTCGGGCAGGAGCCGGTGGAGACGAGGCCGCTTTGTTTGCAGCGGAGATTTACCGCCTTTATGTACACTATGCAGAGAGCCAGCGCTGGAAGGTGGAGACCATGAATGTGGACGAGATTGGGATTGGCGGTATGAAGGAAGTCAACTTCATGATTTCCGGCCAGGGGGCTTATTCCAAACTGAAATATGAGAGTGGTGTCCACCGGGTACAGCGGGTGCCGGAAACTGAGTCCGGCGGGCGTATCCACACTTCTACCATCAGCGTTGCGGTTATGCCGGAGGTGGATGATGACATTGATATTGTGATTGATGATAAGGATATCCGGATAGATGTAATGCGGGCTTCCGGAAACGGTGGACAGTGCGTCAACACCACGGACTCTGCGGTAAGGCTTACCCATTATCCTACCGGAATCGTGGTCTACAGCCAGACTGAGAAGTCTCAGCTACAGAATAAGGCAAAAGCCTTTGCACTTCTTAAGGCAAAGCTCTATGATATGGAGCAGCAGCAGAGACATGATGCGGAGGCGGAGCTTCGCAGGAGCCAGATTGGTACTGGAGATCGTTCGGAAAAGATCCGCACCTACAATTTTCCTCAGGGGCGAGTGACGGATCACAGGATTGGACTTACTCTTTACAAACTGGATAAAGTGATGAACGGGGATATTCAGGAGATCATCGACGCATGCATTGCTGCCGACCAGGCGGCGAAGCTGGTGAAGATGAACGAGAATTAGGTCAGTTAGTGTATCTAATAGGTCGAGTTGAGAAAGTGAATAATTGAGTAAAGGAAGTGTCCAATATTGTTTTTTCTGATGTTGGGCACTTTTTACTTGAGACTTGATAGATGTAGTGTAAAATATAATTGTAGCAAGAGAAAAAGTTTAAAAGAAATCTTGAAAAGAACGCAATAGTATTGTATATTAATAG
>ERZ808044.608-NODE-608-length-33861-cov-6.646253_pt1 | contig 33861 bp, 37 predicted proteins | sample MGYA00380195_ERZ808044 | MGnify/ENA primary metagenome ERZ808044 (study PRJEB31490, sample SAMN06133423) | mouse gut metagenome | isolation source: Z7_2 | host: mice | place: China: Chengdu | collected 2015-05 ...
AGTCTGTCAATAAACATTGAGAGCGTTGCTCTCAAACTCTCACTTCTTTCTTGAAAGAAAGAAGCAAAGAACTTTTATTGGAAACTGCGTTTCCTTAAAGTCGTTCATTTTATAAGGAAAAACGTTAGTTTTTACAATAAAGTTTTTTGTCCAACTTTTTTTCAAAAAAGTTGGTGGGTGTGGGTGAAACCCACAAAAAGACTTTATTGACAGACTGAAAAGTCTTAAATATAAGGCTTTCTTTTAGTCTGTCAATAAACATTGAGAGCGTTGCTCTCAAACTCTCACTTCTTTCTTGAAAGAAAGAAGCAAAGAACTTTTAAACGGAAACTTCGTTTCCTTAAAATCGTTCATTTTATAAGGAAAAACACTAGTTTTTCCAATATTCTTTTCATAATGAAAAAAAATTTTTTCACTCATCTTTTTCTGATGAAATCAAATTCCAAAAATCTTCTTCATTTAATTTTCGCATAGTACGATAATTACTATTCATAGATGTTCTATCAAAACGACATATACTATAATAAGGACAGTATGTACATTGTATATCATTCCCTTTTCTATAAGGATAAGGTACAATTTCCCCTTCCATCAATGCCTCTCCTATTTCTTTTGCTCGTTTTTTGCTAAAGTCCATCAATTTTTGATAATTTTGTTCATCTGTTACTTTGGCAGATTTGCCTACAGAGCCATTTTTTAAAGAAGATACAGGTATAATAGAAGATGTAACACTTGGTGTCAAACTGTCCTCTTTTCCACTATCAAAAATATTATCAAGTCCCTGTATTACTTTTATATCATTTAATACAAGCCCCGACATTTTTAATTCTTTAAACAGTGCATCATATATTTCCTCTGATGACATTTCTTTTTTTACTGTAATAGAAGGGTCTTTCATATGAAAATAAAATACTGCTCCTGGTTTTATATCAAATTGTTGTTTATTATTTTCTAAAAAGGCATCTAAATAAATTAAAAGCTGTAACTGTAATCCATAATAAATATCGCTGTAATCAAATGACTTTTGACCTGATTTATAATCAATAATTTTGACATATCTTGTATTATCTTTATCCATAATATCAACTCTGTCAATTTTTCCATTCAGCAATAATTTTTCTCCTCCTGACAACTCTATCACAATAGGCGGAAGTATAGACTCAAAACCAAATTCTACTTCAGTACCATAATTTTCAAAATTACCCATTTGCATATGTCTTGCTAATGTCCATGCTGCTCTTTTGGAAATTCTTTTCAAACGTTGCATTAAATATCGATTTCCAGATGTATCAAGCAATATTTGATTACTTAATTTTGGTGCTGTTTCTTCTACAGCACTCTCTATAATTTCATCAGATTGCTGCTGTTCCAAATCACTCCACGAAATATGATTCTGTTGCAAACTTTTTGAAAAATAGTCCATTACTTCATGAAAAAGTATTCCTAAATCTGGTATACGTAATTGATATAACTGTCTTTCTTTTGCTTTCAAGCCATATTGTGCAAAAAATGAAAATGGACAGCGTGAAAATTGTTCCAAGCGAGAAACACTGGAATAAATTTTATTTCCATACATTTTTTGAACCATTTTTTTAGAAAGAGATTCTATGATTTCTTGCGCAAAAAGCCCTCTTTTTAACATAGCAATTTGTTCTTGCCACATTTCATTTGTATTATAATAACTATAGGCATCTTTCCAAACAACGTCCATATCATCATCATTTTCATGCAAAAAATATTTTCTCATTTGTTCCCCCAAAAAATGAATTGCTGTTTGAGGTGTTGCCATATGTTCTAACTGTTCTGAATCAAATTTTTCTTTTAAATCTATAAACATTCTTTTTAATTTTACAACAACAGATGATGGACGAAGGGGTTTTCCTTCCAAATCCGCTATACAATAACTAATATATAATTTTTCAGATGGTTTTGTAAATCCTCTATATATTAAATATTGTTCTTCAAAAGCTCGTCTTTTACTATCTGGTGCTAATTCTGCTCCAGCAATCATTAAACTTTCTCTTTCTCCTTCTGTAAATATACCATTTTCTTCCACTGGAGAAGGTAATATTCCTTCATTTGCTCCCAACACAAAAAGTACTTTCACCTCGGGTAAACGGCTTCTTTCAATATCACCTATGATTACGCTGTCTATAGTAGGAGGTACAATACCCATTTTACTTTGTTCCAATCCAGCCTCCATAATATTATAAAATTCTATTATGGTCATTTTTTCATCGCCTAATATTTCCGCTCCACTTTCCAAAAGTTCTACAAGCATAGACCATATTTGATGATATTCTTTTGCTTGTTCTATTGTTTCAGCTTGTTCTATCATTTGTAATGTTTTATTACTTGCATCTACAGACTGCAAAAATTCAAAAAGAGCTTTTGACCATTCCAACAATGTATAATTTTGCTTATCTTTTGACATTTGATATAAATTCTGTAAAGGAGAAATTGCTTTTTGCTTTAACAAATTGATTTCTGTTTTTTGTTCTTCGGTTTTGTTTTGCATACCATATTCCCATGTATCCAAAAACCACTTTTTACCTTTTATACCATATGCAAGAACATAATTCTCTAATATATCGGTTTCTTCTTGTGTTAAAAGAGAGTAACCCGTTTTTAAATATCCAAACATACTCTCATAATTAAATTGATATATCATTGTTTCTAGTACACTACGCACCAATTCAATAAGAGGATGAGATATAATTTCTCTTTTTTTATCAATAAAATAAGGTATATTATATTCTTCTAATATGCCTCGTAAACTTTTTTCATACAACTGAAAGCCATTTGTTACGATAGCAATATCTTTATATCTTAAATTTTGTTCTTTTAACAATAATATAATCGTTTCAGCAAGTATTGTCATTTCTTCATATCGATTTTTTGCTACAACTAAAGAAATCCCTTCAGAACAGTCTATTTTATTATTATAATATTGAAAATAATATTTTTCTAAAAAAAGCAATCCTTTTTTTGTTGTTCTTTTATTTTCACACAACACAATTTCTTTTTCCATAAAGCAATGTTGTTCTGCTGCAATTTCCTTTAATTTTTTTGATGTCATATAAGGCTCATAAAAGCCATGATATAGTGGTATACTTTGTTTATAAAAACTTTTTTCATCTAATGTTAATGTAATGGTTACGCATTTAGACAAACGTAAAAGCTGTTTGATTACTTTATATTCCTGTGGTGTAAAACCATAAAAACCATCAAGCCAAATCTCTGTATTTTCCCAATATTCTGTACTTTGAAGTCTTTCTGCAAGCAAATCTAATAATTCATCACCAGAAATATACTCTTGTTTTAAAAAATCTTGGTATCCTTTCATAATGATTCGTAAATCAGATAATTTATCTTTTACTTTCTGAGAAAGTTTATCGTTCTTTTCATATAATTTCAATGTTTCTGTATCCATTTGATATTGAAACATTTCCGTAATGGTTGTACTTAATTCCTCCACAAATCCTTGTTGGTCTAAACTATTTTTAAAATATAAAAATTCATTCTTATTTTGATTGAGTATTTTTCTCAATATCATAGACTTACTAACACTATTTAAAGGAATTGTTTTTTCTATACCTTTTTTTTGAAATATTTTATATGCAAGACTATTAAAATCAAGTACCTCTGCTTGTAAAATACCCCTTCCTTCTGTTTTTTCTATCAGTTCCTTATATGCCTGCATAGAATATTGTTCTGGTACAAGCAATATAAAATGTCCTTTTTGTTGTTTTTGTTTTTGAGCAATTTCCTTTAAACAATATTCTGTTTTGCCACTTCCTGCACGTCCAATCACAAAACGTAAACTCATATTATTTTCCTTCTTTCTTTTTAGCTTGTACAAATGGCATAATTATAATATAAAATTCATACAGTATTGTAAACGTATTTATCAGTTTTAGGAGGTCACATCATGAATGGAACAAAATTTGTGGTCATTAAATTTAGAGAATTGGTAAAAACAGTTGTTTTTGCCATATTAGGTGTTATCATCATTGTAGGACTTATTTATTTCTTTTTACCAAAAGAAGAACAAACAGCAGTATACAATCCTGGTACTTATTATGCGCAATTTACGCTAAACGGCGAAATGGCAGAAGTAGAAATTGTTGTTGATAAAAATAAAATAAAATCTGTTTCTTTAACAGATACACCAGAAACGATTTCCGTTTTTTATCCGCTTGTTGAAACAACAGCAAAAGAACTTGCAAGTGAAATTGTGAAACAACAATCCACCGCTATTGATGTATCCTCTCAAAATACATATACTGCTCAGTTAATATTAGATGCAGTAGAAAAGGGGCTTGCAGAAGCCTCTGTTTCAAAATAATATTACCATTATAAGTTCCTACAAACAGCATTATTTCTGGCAGTCTGTGCAGATTCCCTCTACAACAAAATGATACTGCACAGGCTGTATACCTGTCTGTTCTTCTATCATATAGTATAAATTATCTAAATTCAAATCAATATTAAATATTTTTCCACATTTTATACAAACACCATGACAATGTTGATACAACAGACTATCAAATCGTACAGAGCCATTCGGCAGATATATTTTTCGTATGATACCTAAATCACTTAATAAATTCAAATTTCGATATACCGTAGCTAAACTAATTTTTTCATTTTTTTGTTTCACAATACAATAGATTTCTTCTGCAGTAAGATGCTGTTCACTTTTTAATACAGTTTGTTTTATCTCCTCTCTTTGTTTTGAAAAATTACCCATATTTATCCCCCAATATTAAAATGTTTTCCAATACTCCTTTACACTATTTTGCTGCACTGCATCTATATAAGAATCTGCTATCTCAAATATTTCATCTTCGTCTTTTATTGTCATAACATATACTTTTTTAGCATATTTCTTTTTTACCCATTGTAAAAATTCCTTTTCCCATTGTTCTGCATATTGTTCCATATCTTCATAACAAAGTAATTCCTCTTTTACTAATTCTATTACTTCCTGTACTGATAATTTCATAACGACTCTCCTCATTCATGATATTGTATTCCAAAATGTTTATAAGCTCTTTCTGTTGCAATGCGTCCCCTTGGTGTTCTCTGTATATATCCTAACTGTAATAAATAAGGTTCATAAACATCTTCTATTGTTTCGGGTGCTTCTGCTATAGATGCTGCGATAGTGTCCAATCCAACTGGTTTACCATTAAATTTTTCTATCATTGTCAAAAGCAATTTTCTATCAATATAATCCAGCCCAACTTTATCCACATCAAGCAAATCTAAAGCAAGTTTTGCTACTTCTTCCGTAATATGGCTATGGTACTTTACTTGTGCAAAATCTCTTACCCTTTTTAATAATCTATTCGCTATACGAGGTGTTCCTCTAGAACGTCGTGCAATTTCCTCTGCTCCCTTATCCTCTATTTCTATTTGCAGAACATCAGCAGAACGACGAATAATTGTTTTTAATTCATCAATGGTATATAATTCTAGTCTATGTATCACACCAAATCTGTCCCGCAAAGGAGCTGTTAAAAGACCTATTCTTGTTGTTGCACCAATTAATGTAAAATGGGGCAAATCTAAACGCACAGAACGTGCTCCTGCTCCCTTCCCTATTACAATATCTATTACAAAATCTTCCATTGCTGGATAAAGTATTTCTTCAATCATACGATTCAATCTATGTATTTCATCTACAAATAAAATATCTCCTTCTGACAAGCTATTTAATATTGCTGCCATATCTCCAGGACGTTCTATTGCTGGTCCTGAAGTCGTCTTGATATTTACACCCATTTCATTTGCTATAATATTAGAAAGTGTTGTTTTACCCAATCCAGGAGGTCCATAGAGCAAAACATGGTCAAGTGTTTCATTTCTTTGTTTTGCTGCTTCCATAAATATACGCATATTGTTTTTAATATTTTGTTGTCCAATATAATTATCTAATGTTTCAGGACGTAATTTTTGTTCCACATCTATATCTTCTGTCTGAAAACCCGCTGTTATAATTCGTCTGTTTTCCACAAAAACCACCTATTTTCGTTAAAATTTTATCAATTTTTTTAGTGACAATTTTAGTATCTCCTCTACAGAAAGCCCTTCTTTATAACAATCATTCACGGCACGCATTGCTTCACTTCTGCTATATCCTAATGATATTAAGCCTTCTATTGCTTCCCATTTTTCATTATATTGTTTTTGTTGTATCTGATTTTCAAATACTTGCTGTTCTGCCATCTCATCTATTTTTATTTTATCTTTCAACTCCAATATCAATCTTTGTACTGTTTTCTTTCCTATTCCCGGTGCTTTGCTGAGCGTTTTGACATCTTCCGAAAGTATAGCAAGTATTATTTCATCTGGAGTCATTTCAGATAAAAAAGCCATTGCCCCTTTTGGACCAATACCAGAAACACTCAACAATTTATGAAATAACTGTTGTTCCTGTTGTGTCAAAAATCCAAAAAGAGAAATGTTATCTTCTTTTACATTCATAAATGTATGTATTATAATATCTTCTGATTCATGCAATTTAGAAAGTGTTAATGTAGAAACAATTATTTTATATCCTATATCATGACATTCCACTATAATAAATGACTCACTTTTATATGTTATTTTTCCCTTTATATAAGAAATCATAATATTTCCTTTCTACTTTATTATTTTACTGTATTTTATTATTCTACTATGTTCTATTCCTTTCTGTCAACGAGAACACTCTCCCTTTCTATACACTTTCTATACAATTATTGAAGAAATTATCACTTTACACAATTATTGTCTTTACAAACCTTTCGTACTTCATATATAATATATAATAAAGGTAACACTCGTTCAAAGTGTTTTTAATGTACCTAAGGAAGAAGGGATTGAACAATGTCAATAAATGAGTACAATAAGGAAGTTAAAATTTACACGTTAAGTAGAAAATTGATTCAAAACGCTTCTCTGATTAAACAAGGTGACGACAGTATCACTGTTGTTTTTAGCAATACTTCAAGAGATGATGTCAAACAACTTATGGAAAATGATGTAATTCAAAACAATGTTATTATTTTAATGACACATAATATAAAAGGAATGTGTTATTTTCATGGTGAATGTACTAACATTTATAGCGGGGAGGGTGCTAGAAATGTTAACGTTGTATTTTCTATATTACAAAAATTGGAAACCATACAACGCCGTCAAGATGTAAAAGTAAAAGTGCATAATTTAAAAATTCAACTATCTTTACCATTTCGTAGTATGAAAGAAGTTTCTGCGGAGCTTATTGATATTAGTGCTGGTGGAATCCTTTTTTCTTGCCCATCTGAAATGCTTATGGAGAAAGAAATTGTTATTTATCATTTCCATTCTCCTAGAATCTCCTTTGATGTAAAAGCTCGTATATTACGCATACAAAATGTAACAGTGAAAACAAAAGACTCTGAACAAGAATTGCGTTGTTATGGTTGCTGTTATGAAGATTTAAAACCAAATGAAGAATATAGTATTCGTGAATTTGTACTGTATTTGCAAAGAGAAGAAATATTAAGAGAACGAGAAAAAAATGCCTATTTAGATTAAAACACATATTAATGCATATACCAAAAAACTTTACTGGAAAAACTAACGCTTTTCCTTATAAAATCAGTGCTTTTAAGGAAACGTAGTTTCCGTTTAAAAGTTCTTTCGTTTCCTTTCTTCTAAGAAAGGAAGTAGAGTTTGAAACGAAGTCTCAAGGTTTTTTGACAGACTGACTGAAATAATATTTATTATATTATTTCAGTTTTTTATTTTATAAAATATAATAGTAAATGATTTACAAATCACTTGATATGAACTAAAATCATGTTACAATGTTATAATAAATATGATATAAAAGGAGTTGTTTTCATTATGGCATTCCATAAAGCAACACTTACTGCATTAAAGCTTTTAAGCCATTCTAGCCCAGATATAAAAAAAACATACAAAATACATAGGCAAATTGTTACATTAGCACGAAAAACAATTATCAAACCACCTTATTATAAAACATGGAATCATAAAATTACAAGAGAAGGTTATGATATTCCTGTTCGTATATTTTCTCCTCCCAATGATTTGCCCCACCCTGTTATATTATTTTTTCATGGTGGGGGTTGGGTAACAGGTAATATTGAAAGTTATGATAGTGTATGTTCTACTATGGCAAGAGTAACAGACCGTATTATTGTTTCTGTAGATTATCGTCTTGCGCCAGAATATCCCTTTCCTACTGCATTAGAGGATTGTTACTGTGTCGCAAAAGAAATTTTTTTAGATAATACATTATTAAAAACAAATGCAGATGAAATTACAATAATGGGTGATAGTGCTGGTGGAAATTTAGCTGCTGCACTTTCTATTATGGCAAGAGATAGAGGCGAATTTTTACCAAAACAACAAATATTAATTTATCCTGCTACATTTCATGACCATAGTGAAACATCACCCTTTCCTTCTGTTCGTGAAAATGGTACAGATTATCTTTTAACATCAAAAACAATTTCTGACTATATGGAAATGTACTGCCCAAATAAAAAAGATTGGAGAAATCCTTATTTTGCTCCTCTTTTAGAAAAAGATTTTAGCAGACAACCTCGTACATTGATTATTACAGCAGAATATTGTCCTTTACGTGATGAAGGTGAGGCATATGGAAGAAAATTACAAGAGGCTGGTAATGATGTTATTATAAAAAGAATGCCAAATGCATTACATGGTTATTTTTCTTCTTTACCTAAAAAACATCATTTAATACAGCAAACTTATCAAGAAATCAATCAATTTTTGCAAAATCCATAATTTTAAAAACTTTATTGAAAAAGGTGATAACAACATTGAAAATGATAAAAAAACCGCAATGGCATAAATTAGATAATGCTGCTAAAATATTTCCTCCAAATACAGACCAAAGAGATACAAAAGTATTTCGTTTTTCATGTGAATTATATGAAGATATAGATGTTGTATTTTTACAAAAGGCATTAGAACGTACTATACAAAAATTTCCTTACTATTGCTCCATATTAAAAAGAGGATTATTTTGGTATTACATTGAAAATACAGAAAGAAAGCCTATTGCTCACATAGAAAACCGTTATCCTTGTTCTCCTTTATATTATCCTAATAGGAAAAGTCTTCTTTTTGATGTTTCTTATTATCATAAAAGAATCAATTTAGAAATACATCATGTACTTTCTGATGGTTCAGGAGCATTGCTTTTTTTGAGAACACTTGTATTTTATTATATTTTAGAAAAGCATAATGATACACTTTCAGATAAACATTTAGAAAACACAACAACCGCTTTTGAAAAAAGTGCAGATAGTTTTTCAAAATATTTTAAAAAACAAAAATCACAAAAATTAAAACATACACCTTTCGCATATCATATAAAAGGAGAACGTATTGATACTGGACAATTAGGTGTAATAGAAGGCTGTGTTTCTGTAAAAGCATTGCTTGCTATTTCAAAAAAATATCAATCTACTATTACAGAATTTCTTGTTGCGCTTTGGATATATTCCATATATGAAGGCATGAGCATAAAAGAGCAAAAAAAACCTGTTGTAATTAATATACCTGTTAATTTAAGAAATTACTTTCCCTCTGAAACAGCAAGAAATTTTTTTCAAGTAATACAAGTTAGTTATCAATTTGATGAACAAAAAAGCAGTTTAGAAAATGTAATTTGTTCTATAAAAAAACAATTTCAGCAAAAATTGACAAAAGAGGCTTTACAAAAAAACATGAATGCGCTTTCTGCATTAGAACATAATATTCCCATGAAATTAGTTCCTCTTGCTACAAAAGATTATATATTGCGCTTTGCAAACTGGATTTCTTATCAAAAGGTAACTTCTTGTATTTCTAATGTAGGAAAAATAAGTATGCCTGCTGAAATGACACAATATATTCGTTTGTTCGATTTATTTGTTAGCACAAAAACAATACAGATTGCTACTTGCTCTTTTGAAGATAATTTTGTAATTAGTATTGCAACTGCTTACTATAGAAATGATTTACCGAAAAGATTTTTCCGTCATTTATCTGATATGGATTTAGAAATTGAAATTACAACAAATATGGAACAGGAGGAATAAAATATGTATGAGTGTAAACAATGCCATGTAAAAATAAAAGGAAATGTAAAATGCTGTCCTCTTTGTCAATCTGAATTGCATGGTACACCAGAACAAAGTGTATTTCCTGTTATCAATATGCAACCTCCTCTTAGTCAAAAAATGTTTCGCATGGGACTTTTTATTACATTGGTTGCACTTGCTATATGTATTGGTATCAATCTTTCTCGCCCTCAGGACGGCTGGTGGGTACTTTTTGTACTTGCAGGAAGTGCCTGCTTTTGGTTTTCTGTCAGTATTGCTATGAAAAAATGGTATAACATACCTAAAAATATATTGTGGCAATTTATGATACTTTCTATTGTTGCCATATTTTGGGATTATAAAACAGGTTACAGAGGTTGGTCATTAAATTATGTATTTCCATTTCTTTGTATTGGAGCTATAATAAGTACAACATTACTTGCTTATTTTTTAAAACTACATACCAGCGAATATATATTATATTTAATGCTTGAAGGTATATCAGCATTGATTCCTTTCATACTTCTTTTAAAGCACAAATTAAATGTGTTGTATCCTTCTGCAATATGTGTTTCTGTCAGTATTATTGTTTTTGGAGTATTATTTTTGTTTCGGCGTGATTTATTTTTTTCAGAAATACAAAGGAGAACACATTTGTAATCAATATATTTTCAAATATCGTAAAAGAAAGGAGAATGTGAATGATTTGCCCTTACTGCAACAAAGAAATGAAATTAGGTGAAATTATATCACATTATCAGCCTATTGTTTCTCCTCAGCTTTATATTGATGAGGATACAGAAATACCATTAACGACTAGTCATTTGTCACCTCTTTCGATTTTAGTAGGAAATGTACTAAAATGTTATTATTGTTTAGACTGTCGCAAAATTATATCAGACATTCCTGAACAGAACAAAAAGAAAAAGACTTGACATCAAGTCTTTTTCTTTTTGCTTACATTCTAAAGCTATTTGATTAATTGGCAAAACTTGCTTTTACACGATTCCATTTTTGACCTACTGCCTCCATTACTGCACAAGTCTTATCTACAAATGTTAATACATAAGATTCTTTGTATCTTGGAGGAACTAATGTACATGGCCACATATGTTTTAATATAGCATCTTTTTCAATTTTATTTAATTCTGTTATTTTTCTTGCATTGTCATATGCTACACGTGGGTGCCATGACGCATGATTTGTTCTGTTACCTTTTGTCACTCTCCAGTCATAATAAAACATATCATGAAGTAATCCAGCTCTTGCAGCAGAACGATAATCCCAACCCATAAAACGGCAAATTAAAAAACTATAATAAGAAACATTGATACTGTGCTGTAATCTGCTTGTATTACAATGTTGTACGTGTTCATCTAATTTCTGTATTTTTTCCTCATCCATTAAATCCCATACACAGGACATATATTCTACTGCTAACATGTCTTCCATATTTTTCAAATTAACTTTAGAACCGATGGCTTTTTCCATAATTCGCTCCTTTTAATGATTATATTTATTTTTTTATTATAACACATTATTATTAAAAATGCACTATATTCATAAAAAAATCTATCTGACTAATTTTACTATATAATACAGCACATTATAAAAATACTAAAGTTTATAACATTGATTTTCCTTTTTCTGTTAATTCCTTTACAATATAATCTTCTCCACAACACATATCAATTTCAAATGCAATAAGAAGTTGTTGCTGCTCCATTTCTGTAATGAAGTCATATACTTGTTGGCTAGTTAAAGCTGTTTCTTTTGCAATCATAGCGGTATCAGGTTCTTCTTTCTGTTTTAAAAATTTGTCAACAGCTTTGATAATTGCAATATATTCTTGTTTCATATGATACTCCTCCTAATATTTTCACTTTCACCAAAAATTTTACGATAATTATATGTATTATAACATAATATATAAAAAGACTGAGCAAAAATTTTCTGCTCAATCTTTTTAATCATATTACTTTTCTTTCGGATTACAAACAAGTGCTGTTAAAAAAGCAAATACTACTGCTGCTGTAATACCTCCTGCTGCTGCTTTCATACCTCCTGTAAATATCCCCCAAAATCCAACACTATCCACTTCTTCCATAACACCTTTTGCTAAATTATATCCAAAACCGGTTAAAGGTACTGTTGCTCCTGCGCCTCCAAACTCCTCAATAGGCGCATACCAGCCCAAACCACCCAATATACAGCCTATACAAACAAACATAACTAATATTCTGCCTGACATCAATTTTGTTTTATCAATGAGTATTTGTCCTATCACACATATTGCACCGCCTACCAAAAATGCTTTTACCAAATCCATATTATCATCTCCTATTCTTTCCGACTTTCAATGACTACGCCATGAGCAATGCCTGGAATGGTGGAGCCTTGTTGAGATGTAGTAGGACTCATCAATGCTCCTGTTGGTATAAATAACATTCTGCCAATTTCTCCTTCTGAAAGTTTTTTATAAAAATAACTTGCAAATGTTACAGCAGAACAAGCGCAACCACTTCCTCCAGAATGAGTATCTTGATTTTGTTTATCAAATATTTCAATGCCGCAGTCTGTAAAATTTTCTCCCATTTCATATCCTTCTTTTGCCATCAATTCTACGACAAGCTGTTTTCCAATATATCCCAAATCCCCTGTAGCAATCACATCATAATAATTAGGCTGTCTACCTGTATCTTTAAAATGAGCAGTCAATACATTTACTGCTGCTGGTGCCATAGCTGCACCCATATTCATAGTATCTGTTACACCCATATCTATAATTTTACCTGTTGTAATTTCTGTAATAACTGGTCCTTTTCCCTTTTTAGACAATACTGCTGAGCCATCTCCTGTTACTGTCCATGTAGCGCTGGGAGGTCTTTGTGTTCCCAATGCTAAAGGAAAACGAAACTGTTTTTCTGCTGCACAAAAATGGCTGGAAGCACCTACTAAAACATTCTCTGCAAAACCACCATCTACTAACATTGCACCTAAACTCATAGATTCTCCCATAGTAGAACAAGCACCAAATAAACCAAAATAAGGTACTTTAAAATCCTTTATACCAAATGTTGTACCTGTGCATTGATTCAGTAAATCTCCACATAGTATATAATCCATGTCCTCCATTGTTTTACCTGCTTTTTCTACAGCTAATTGTAATGCTTCTGTTACAAATTTACTTTCTGCCTTTTCCCAACTATCCTCGCCATACAATGCTTCTGTTGCTACAGTATCAAAAAGATTTCCTAATGGTCCTTCTCCTTCTTTTGGACCAACAACAGAAGATACTCCTGTAATCACAACAGGTTCTGATAATTTTACTGTTTGTGTACCAATTCTTTTGTTTTTCATGTTGTTTTTTCCCCCTTAGCCAACAAAATAATATATTAATCCTACAACAATAGATGTTAAAGTGCCATAAACAATAACTGGTCCTGCAATCAAAAACATTTTTGCAGCCATACCAAACACAAAACCTTCTTTTTTAAACTCTATTGCTGGAGATACCACAGAATTAGCAAAACCAGTAATAGGAACGATTGTTCCTGCACCGCAGTATTTTCCTAATTTTCCATATAATCCTAGTCCTGTTAATATTGCAGAAGCAAGTATTAGTATTACACATACAATTAAAGAAGTAGTATCTTCTCCTAATGAAAATGTTTCAATATAATTTCTTAAAAGCTGTCCTATTGTACATATAATGCCACCAGATATAAATGCCTTTATACAATTTAATACTATAGGACTATCTGGAGATGCTTCTTTTACCATTTTATCGTATATTTGTTTTGCTTGTGTTGTTTCTTCCATAAACATTTCCTCCTTAATTCATTATAAAAAATCCATCTAATATAAAATACAATAATGAACCTAACATTTTGCCAAAAGCAATGGCACAAATAAATATTGGTATCCCTCTCACAATACGAGAACGCCTTAAAAATATGGGAATGACATTTAATACTTCTGCCAATGCAATCGCAAGACAACCCACAAAAATACCATTTGTAAATGCTAATATTGCTACTAAAATATTTCCAATAGGTAAATAGTATCTGATAAACATTGTCGTTGTACCAAATACACCACCCAATGTTATCATATCTTCATAAAAGGGAATATATTTTTGTGTTTGGGTTCTTTTTGCCATACGAGGTACAATGCCTATTGCAGATATAAATGCAAAAATACCAGCTGCCACCATACCACCAGAAGCAAGTCCTAATATAATTAAAACAATATTTAAAAATAAATTCATAGTCATTCACCACTTTTTTGTTTTCGGTTTAAAGCATCAATAATACTGGTATTTGTTTCTTTTTCATATGTTGTCATTTCAATTTCAATAGGCGTAGGGTCTTTTGTAACATATATTTTTGAAAAATGATTGAAAAACAATATAATACCTACTGCTAGACCTATGGTATAAGGTATGGCAATTATCAAAGGCATATCATTATATTCTCCAAAAAATATATAATAATAATTCTGGAAAATTTTTGGTATTTGTGCATCAGAATGAAATGACATAATAGAAGTAGATGCTCCTGTAAATAATATCAACGCTATAAAAGCAATTTTACTATAAAGCCATATTTTATTTTGCTGTTTATATTGTTTTTGATAAGTAAGCAATATATCCATTTCTCCAACATTATTTACTGTAGCATCTGGAAATTTTAATGTAATTGCTTTAATAATGTCTATTACACTAATTAAATATGTTTTTTCTGTGTCTTCTGGCACTTGATATACCACTAGATTTTCCAATGATGCTGTGGATTGTCCAGGTATCCAAATTTCACCTACATCTTTTAAATAGACAATTTTTCTTGCTGTTATCGTTATTTTTTCATTAGGTTTGATATAAATATCCAATTTTTTCACCACACTTTTTAATCAGTTATAATTGATTATTTTCATTTACATAACATAATTTTTATACAAATTTAGTATTGCTAAAAAAATAGAATGTATTCGCAAATTCATTTTATAAATCTAAACATTTTCTTTATTATTTTTGTATACTAAAATCATTCTCACATATTATAAAAATAAAAAAGAAGTGTAGAAAGTTATAAATATCTTTCTACACTTCTTATTATGCTTTATTATATAGCATTATATAAATACATATTATACCACTTATTAAAAAACAGCATTTTTATGATTTATAAATTAAGATTCAAATATTTCATATCCATTTTGTTGTAAAGCTATACAAATTTCTTCAGAATGTTTAATATTCCTTGTTTCTAAAACCATAGAAACAATACAAGAATTTACTTCTGATTTTTTTGCCTCTCTTTGATGGTCTATTGTAATAATATTAGCACCTGCATTAGAAATTAATTGAAGCAAATTAATTAACTGTCCTGGTTTGTCAACAACTTTTGTTGTAATTTCTGTAATTCTTCCTGTTTTTGTCAAACCTTTTGTAATCACTCTTGATAATATACTTACATCAATATTACCTCCAGAAATTACACAAACAATATTTTTGCCTTTTACTTCAGGTACTTTATCAAACATTACTGCTGCAACGCTTGATGCACCTGCTCCTTCTGCAACTGTTTTTTGTGTTTCCATTAATGTTAATATTGCTGTAGCAATTTCATCTTCTGTTACTGTTACAACACCATCAAGATATTTTTTGCACATTTCAAATGTTAAGTCGCCTGGTTTTTTTACTGCAATACCATCTGCAATAGTAGATACACTTTCTAATTCTATAATTTCACCTTTATTGATAGAATCATACATACTAGGTGCGCCTGCTGCTTGCACGCCATATACTTTACAATCTGGTTTTATAGATTTTATAGCACAAGCTACACCGCTTGCTAAACCGCCACCACCAATTGCTACAAATACAGCATCAACGTGTGGTTCTTGTTCTAATATTTCAAGTCCTATTGTGCCTTGTCCTGCAATTACCTTTTCATCATTAAAAGGATGTACAAATGTATAGCCTTTTTTATTCGTCAATTCTACTGCCTCAGCATAGGCATCATCATATACACCAGGTACAAGTACAACATCTCCTCCAAAGCCTCTTGTTGCTTCTACTTTGGAAAGTGGTGCGCCTGCTGGAATACAAATAGTAGAATGAATACCATTTTTTGTTGCAGATAATGCTACACCCTGTGCATGATTTCCTGCTGAACAAGCAATAACACCTTTTGCTTTTTCTTCTGGTGTCAATGTGGAAATTTTATTGTAAGCGCCTCTCAATTTAAAAGAACCTGTTAATTGCAAATTTTCTGCTTTAATGGATACATTTTCGCCAATTTTAGGTGCTGAAATCAATGGTGTTAAACGTGCAACACCTTTCAAATTTTGTTGTGCTTGTTGAATCATTTCTAATGTAACCATATTTTCTCCTCCAAATCTAAAATGAATACATTTGTATTCTCATTAATTTTTTGCTGCAATAATTTCTACTTCACATAATACTTTTTTAGGAAGTTCTTTTACAGCAACACAAGAACGTGCTGGTTTGCCTACAAAATACTTTCCATATACTTCATTAAATGTTTGGAAATCACCCATATCTGCTAAAAAGCAAGTTGTTTTTATTACATTTTCAAAACCAATACCATTTTCTTCTAATATTGCAGAAATATTTTTCATAACTTGTTCTGCCTGTCCAACAATATCTTTTGCAACAACATCTCCTACTGCTGGGTCAATAGGTATTTGTCCTGATGCAAATAAAAATCCATTATATTCTATTGCTTGAGAATATGGTCCAATCGCTGCTGGTGCTTTTGTTGTATTTGTTACTTTAAACATTGTTATCTCCTCCAATATCATAAATTTGTTATAAAGAAAAAGTGTCTTTCACTCTTTGCTCAAATGAATAATTACTATATTTATTATAGTAACAGTTTATTATCTCGTCAATATGTTTTGTTTTTTAATTTATATGATTTATTGTTTATGCAATATATACAATTTTTATTTTTTTTGCTCAATTTGAATATGATTTGAATATAAAATGTTCTTTTTTTCATACATTATTTTTTATGTCCATATATCAAATACATTCCACTATATAACATAGTCATTTAAAATAAAATCGCACAATATTTTTTACAATAAAACACAAAATTTCAGCAATATTTGTTGCAAAATATTATGGTTTGTATTTCATTTGTATTTTATTCCTCCTCTGGATATTTTAATCCCCATTGCTCTCTTAATTTTGTCATTTGCTCCATAACATCTATACTATACTGCAAATACATAACATTTTCTTTGTTTGAAACTGTCTTTTCCATATCCATTACTTCATATAAAAGAGCATATTCTGTTTTTCCTATTTCTATCACTTCTTTTTTATTTTGTTCTGTATAGTATATTGTAGCTTTTTCTGCTCTTGGATAATCTTCAATTTCAATATATCCTTTTTCAAATGCAGCAATTCCTCTTTTAGGCTGTTTTGCGTGCAAAGACAATGATATGGTTGCCATTTCCTGCTTTTCATTCATAAGCAATATGCCTGCTTGCTCATCTACACCTGTAGGAGCAAATTTTACTTGTGATACAATATGATGTGGATTTTGTGTAAAAAACCATCTTGTAAAAGAAAGTGCATATACTCCAATATCAAGTAACGCTCCTCCTGCTAAATTTTTATTAAAAAAACGATTTTTCATATCATATTCTTTATAACTTCCAAAATTTACCTGTACAAAACGAAGTGCGCCCAATGCATCTCTTTGTATGATTTCATTCAATTTTTGATAAATAGGCATATGATATATTGTCATTGCCTCAGCAAGTATAACATGATTTTGTTTTGCTAATTCTACAGCCTGTTTCAATTCTTGTGCGTTTAATGTAATGGATTTTTCACATAATACGTGTTTACCATTTTTCAACGCTTGTATAATATAAGAAATATGGGTATTATGGGGTGTTGAAATATATATAATATCTACATTATCATCTGTAAACATATCTTCTATTACATTATATACTTTTTCTACATGATATTTTTGTGCAAAAGCAACTGCTTTTTCATATGTTCTATTTCCTACTGCATATAGTGTTCTTCCTTGTTTTGACAATACTTCTGCTAATTGATTAGCAATCACACCACAACCCAATGTCGCCCAACGGTATTCCTTCATATTGCTTTCCTCCCCATCAATCAAATTATCATTTGTTTATCATTTCTTTTATTTTATACTTCTATATAAAAATAAGCAACATGGTATTTTAATAGGGAATGGCTAAACAAGTATTTTTTATTTTTTCACTTGTGAAAAGTTTCCCCAGCGAACAAAGTCCGCTTGTCTACGCTCCCTTTTAATAGTGATACTGCTTTCTTTTTGTTACAAAGAAAAATATACTAACAAACAATGCAAGCAATTCTGCTGTCACTATAGCAAACCATATACCATTTAATCCAATTAAAAAGGGTAGTATCAAAACAGAACCTACTTGAAACAAAAGTGTTCTTGTAAAAGAAATAAAAGCAGAAATAAAACCATTATTTAATGCTGTAAAAAATCCAGAACTAAATATATTAAATCCACTGATTGCAAATGAAAGTGCATACACTTTAAAACCATTACAAGTCATATCAAGCAATTCCTTGTCATATCCTACAAATATACTTGTAAGGGGTAATGAAACTGCTTCTGCTAAAATAGTCAATATAATACTGCTGATTGCTGTCAACTTTAAACTTTTTTGAAATAAATTTTGCAATTCGCTATAATTTCCAGCACCATAATGATAAGCAAATATAGGAGCGCTTCCTATAGAGTACCCTATAAACAATGCTGTAAATACAAAGTTAACATACATAATCACACCATATGCTGAGATACCATTTTCTCCTGCAATTCTCATAAGCTGATAATTATAAAGAATATTAACAACAGAAGCAGAAAGATTTGTCATCATTTCAGAAGAACCGTTTGTACAAGTTTTCCATATAACACTCATATCCCACTTAAATTTTGTAAAATGAAGCAAACTATTATTCTTTTTTGCAAAATAAAATAATGGTATGATACCTCCTACCACTTGCCCCATCATTGTTGCCGCAGCTGCACCTGCAAGCCCCCAATGAAATATAACAATAAAAATAAAATCCAATATCATATTTGTTAGTCCTGAGGCTATAGATATTTTTAAACTAAGTGCTGGTTTTTCGGCAACTATAAAAAAACTTTGAAATGTAGTCTGCAACATAAATGCTGTCATAGAAATCAGTATCATTTTTCCATACATCATACAATATTCTATCAATATTCCTTCTGCACCTAATAATATAATAATAGGACGCAAAAAGAGCAATCCTAATACAGTTATTACAATACCTAATATTACTGTCAAACACATCAGCATTGTAAAATATTCATTTGCTTTTTCTTTTTTGCCTTCTCCTAATGTTTTTGCTACAATGGCACTACCTCCTGTACCTATCATAAATCCTATTGTTACAACCCCCATAATAAAAGGCATAGTTAAATTGATAGCAGCAAAATGCGTTTTTCCTACGAAATTAGATACAAACAAGCCATCTACTACACTATATACAGATGTACATATCATCATGAGTATAGAAGGTAATACAAATTTTAATAATTTGCTGTAGTTAAAATGGTCTGATAATTGTATTCTCATAAAAATTCTCCTTTTCTGTATTTTGGCTCTATTATTTTCTATCATCATGAATCGATATTATATTTTCAGAATACATATCTTTTATTTTTTGTTTAAAACAATTACAATATTTTCTTGTTAATTCCAAAAGCATATCTCCCTGCTGTTCCGTCATTTCTGAAAATATACTTTTTTCTATTTCTATTACAGGAATAATATTTTGATTGACAAACTGTTTTCCTTTTTCTGTCAAATAAATGTGTTTATCTTTTCCTTGTTTTATAAAAATATATTCTTGTTTTTCTAATTTCTTTATACAGGAATGTACTGTCTGCTTACTCATATAAAACAATTCACAAATATCTTTTTGTAAACATCTTCCTCCCATTTCACAAATTGTATAAAAAACAGTAAATGCACTATCCGACAAGCCTAATTGATATGCAATATCATGATATACATTGCTTGTTTGTCTATAAATATCATTAAATTCCTTTAATTTTCTTTCACTATCATTTTTCATCATTTCACACTCCAGTCCGATTTCATACTGGGCATTATAGTATGATATCGGACTTTTGTCAATAAAAAAAGCTAAGAAAAAATTGATTTTCTTAGCCATATCATCATTATGCATAGACATCTATATATTTCCCCTGTTCTTGCTTTTTGATTTCTTCTTTTTGAGGTTCTGTTTTTTCTTGTTGTTGTATTTTTGATTGTTGTCTTTTTATCTCTTGTATTTGTTTTTGCACACTTTCTATTTGTTTTTTAATTTTTTCTTCTTTTTCTTTATCTTTTGATTGTATTGCTTTTTGTTTTTCTGTTTCAAGCTGATGAAGTTTTTGTTCCAATGATTTTAAACTGCTGTCATTACCACCATTTGAAATATTATTTCCTACATTAGGAGTTAATGCATTCATAGATAGATTACCAATACTCATACTATCACCTTCCTTTGCAAATAGTATAAGTATTTTTATTTATCATTACAATATGTTTGATGTATAATGCTATTTTATTGTTGTGAAATGATAAAAAGCATATCTATTATATACATTCCCTGCTGTAATTTTATATGCATTGTTCCACCATATTTTTCACAGATAGATTGTATATTATAAAGCCCTATACCCATATCTGGTACGTGTTTTATTTCTTCACGACAGTTATTTTTTACACAAATGATATAAAAATTCCCTTTTTGACTGCCTGTTACACAAATATATCTTTTTTGTTCTGTTATCATACTGCTTTCTGTTATAGCATTATCCAAAGCATTAGAAAGTACAATACACCAATCCATTTCATTAATATTTGAAGGTACAATCAAATCACATTCTATAACAATATTTTTTTGTTCTGCCACAGAAAATTTACTGTTTAATAATGCATCAATAACAACATTTCCTGTTTGCACAGTAAATGATAAATTTTTTGATATTTCTTCCATATGATATAAATATTGATAAGCCTGCTGTGACAAATTTTGTTTTAGTAATTCTGAAAGTACTGTAATATGATTTTTAATATCATGACGAAAAGAACGTGTTTGCTGGTATCTTGTTTGTGCTTCCTGCATATAAATTTGTTGAAAATGATTTTGTTGTTTTAATAATTGTATCATTTGATTTGCTGAAATGGATTTTATAATATTTTGATATACAATTAATGATGTAAATATACAAATAAAAGCAATCACCTGTAAAAATAATATTTCTATATGATTCACTACAGGAAAAACAATACCTAATTTGCTATCTAATACAATAGTATCTCCATATATCGTATTACTGATAAGCCTTTCTACAACAGAAATAAAAAAAATAGGCATTATCAGTAAAAATAAATACAATCCATTTACTGCTATAATACTTTTACCAAAATAAATTAATATGACAAATAATAAACATATCATAAAAAATATTGTTATTATAATATGTACACTATCAGCATACTGCAATATCGCCATTTTTTTTGCATCTATGTTAGACAATATCCAAAAATCAAAAAGTTGTACAATACCATTACAAACACTATACACAGAAAATAATAATGTTGTTATCATAACAGATTTTAACAAATTTTCTTTTAAAACAATACAGCCATATGCAATTAGCAATAACATTTCTAAAGCCAGACTAACATTACAATAATATCGTATAAATAAAAACAATATTCCAGATAATACGGCATAACAAAAACAATGTTTCCATAAAAAACAGATATTGCAGTACCGACAAAAAAAATATAAAAATAATATAGGTAGTAGAATATAATATAATACATTTGGTAATATGAGCAATATTATTCTCTCCCTTTTATATACTGAAACACAGTATCTATTAATTCCTTTTGACGTAATCGAGATACAGGAACAGTACTGCCGTTTTTCATTTGTATCATTCCATTTTCATAATGATTCAAATAATCAATATTGATAATATAACTTCTATGGCATTTTATAAAACGTTCATCTAGTTGATTTTGTACTTCTTGCAATTTTCCATAATATTCTATAATACCATTTTGAGTATAAACATATATTTTTCTGTTTATCACTTCAATATAATAAATTTCTTCTAAATAAATTGTTTTACAGTAATTTTTTGTTTGCACAAAAATACACTTTTTATATTGTTTTTCTAGTCGCTTGATAACACGTTTTAATGCTTTTTCTAAATGATGCAATTCTATTGGTTTATAAATATAATCTGCTGCTTCCACTTCAAAAGCATATAAAACATATTCTTTTAATATTGTTACAAATATTAATTCACATTTTACAGACTGCTTTCTTAATTTTTTAGCGAGTTCAATACCATTCAAATTAGGCATTTGTATATCTAAAAACATTAAATCAAATGCTAAACAACTTTGAAAACATTCCAAAGCATCTGTATAACATATAATAGAAAAAACAATATCCCATTGTTTTAATATTTCAGATACTTTTTGTTTTAAATATTCACACATTGTTTTTTCATCATCACAAATAGCAATTTTTATCATACTTTTTTCACCTGATTTTATTTTTATTCAAATCATAATAAAAAATATATTGTTGTATCACGCCTGCATATCCATCATATAAATCAAAAGGAAAACCATTTTGATATTGTGACTGCAAAACACTTTTAATATGAGTATCGATAGGAAAGGCATTCAAATGATGCAATGAAAATAAACAAATACAATCTGCTACTTTTTCACCAACACCATACAATTTCATCAATTCTTTTTTTGATTCTGTATAATTCATATTTTTTAAACTTTTTATAATTGACTGATTTTGAAACAAATCATTTGCTGTTTTTAATATATATTTTGCTCTATAACCTAAATTGCAATCTTTTAAATCTTGTTCTGTAGCATTTGCCAAACATTCTATACTAGGAAATGTATAATAAACAATTCCTTGTTGCGTATATTTTATTTCTCCAAAACGCTGACAAAGTAATTCTATAATTTTTTGAATTCTTTTGATATTATTTTGTTGTGAAACAATAAATGATATTATCATTTCCCATATATCTTGTTTTAATATTCTGATACCTTCTCCAAACCGTATTACTTGATTCAAATATTCATCTGTAATAGCTATATTATTCAAATATTTTTTATAATCAGTATTTAAGTCAAAATATTCCTTCCATATTTCGTCATATTCTTTTTCATTACAATAAAATATGACTTCTTTATCGTTTTGCTCTATTTCTAAGTATTTTCCAAAAGCCACAACACAATATTTTCCTTTTTCTAATTCACGAAAACGAAAACATTGTCCTGAAAGACATATTTTTTCTAATGAAAAACATTCCGCCTTTACTTTTACCATATAGAAACTCCTTTAATAATTTTCTTTTTTATCATTTTACAGCAAAATAATCAAAAAGCAAAGAGTTTGAAACAATAACTGTTTCAAACCCAGTCTGTCAATAAAGTCCTTTTTGTGGGTTTCACCCACACCCACCAACTTTTTTGGAAAAAAGTTGGACAAAAAACTTTATTGGAAAAACTAACGTTTTTCCTTATAAAATCAATGATTTTAAGGAAACGTAGTTTCCGTTTAAAGTTCTTTGCTTCTTTCTTTTAAGAAAGAAGTGAGAGTTTGAGAGCAACGCTCTCAAGGTTTTTTGACAAGCTAAGGGAAGAACTTCTCATTGTTCTTCCCTTTTACGTACTAAAAATGATTATACAGCCCTACACCATACCTCCATCTATCACTACAATTTGACCAGTAATAAAAGAAGCACTATCTTCAGCCAAAAAAAGTGCTAATTTTGCCACTTCTTCCGCTTTTCCCATACGCATTAATGATATTTCTTCAATCATCATTTGCTTTTCTTGTTCATCAAAACATTGATTCATATCTGTATCAATTACACCACAGCTAATGGCATTTACTCTAATACCAGAAGGACCTAATTCTTTTGCCATAGCCTTTGTAAAAGCATCTACGCCACCCTTTGAAGCCGAATAAACCGCCTCACAAGATGCACCTCTTTGTCCCCACATAGAAGAAATATTGATAATATTGCCCCTATGACAATGCAACATATATTTTAATGCAATATGTGTACAGTGCAATACTGACTCCAAATTGACAGATAATACTTTTTTCCATTGCTCTGGTGTCATATCAGAAAACAAACCAATATGTGCAATACCAGCATTATTTATCAATACATCCACACCGCCATATGTTTTTTCTATTTCACAAAACAACATTTTGCACTGCTCATATATAGAAACATCAGCTAATATAGCAATACAATCTATTCCCTGCTCTATCAATTCTTTTTTAGTATTCTGCAATGCTTGTACATCTTTACTGCCATTTAATACCACTGTATAACCATTTTTGCCAAAAAGAGTAGCAATTGCTTTACCAATTCCTCGAGAAGAACCTGTCACTAACACTGTTTTTTTTGCCATATTATCTTTCCCCCAATTTTAAACTAGGGTTTGCATTCAAATCCAAGCCATCTGTAATGCCATTTTGATATTCATAATAAGCTGCACAGCCAATCATTGCCGCATTATCTGTACAAAGTATAGGAGAAGGGATATTCAATGTATATCCTCTCTTTTCACATTCTTGTTTCATTCTTTGTCTTAAGGCACTGTTTGACGCAACTCCTCCAGCTAAAGCAACATGATAAACCCCTTTTTGCTCTACTGCTTTCATTGTTTTTTCAGCTAAAACGTCTATTACTGCCGCTTGAAAACTAGCTGCGACATCTTCTGGTACAATTGTTTTTCCTGCCATATTACATTGATTGATATAATTTAATACAGCAGATTTTAATCCACTAAAACTAAAATCATAACTATTTTCTTCTAAAAATACCCTTGGAAAAGTAATTGCTTGTGGATTTCCTTTTTTTGCTGCTTCATCTATTTTAGGACCTCCAGGATACCCCATGCCAATAGCACGTGCTACTTTATCATATGCCTCTCCTACAGCATCATCTCTTGTTTTTCCCAATATTTCATATTTTCCATAATCAGGGACAAAAACAATATGAGTATGTCCTCCTGATACTACAAGAGCAATAAAAGGTGGTTCAAATTGTTTATTTTCTATATAATTTGCACAAATATGCCCTTCTATATGATGCACACCTATCAATGGTTTTTGTATAGCAAAAGAAAGTGCCTTTGCTTCTGCAAGTCCTACAAGCAATGCACCTACTAGCCCCGGACCATATGTTACAGCAACCGCATCAATATCATTTAATGTTACATTTGCCTTATGAAGTGCCTCCATAATCACATCGTCTATATTTTCAATATGTTTTCGGGAAGCAATCTCTGGCACAACACCACCATATATGGTATGTAATGCAATTTGAGAGGAAATGATATTGGAAAGTACTTCTCTGCCATTTTTTACAACTGCTGCTGCTGTTTCATCACAAGAACTTTCAATGGCAAGTATTAATTGTTGTTTCATATTTTTTCTCCTTTATGATATTAAAACATCATTTTTTAAATACTAAAACTATAAATCCTTTTTAATAATATCTCTCATTTTTTTACGGTCAAATTTACATTTTTGTTGAAATTCTACAGGTAATCTGCATTGATATACAAAATAATATAAAAATAAAAGCATATCCATACCCAAAGCAAACACAGGAAATATAAAAAATAAAAATGCACCACCTATTAAATAAACACTTTCAAATAAAAGCATTATAAAACTGCCTATCATATAATATAAATAAATTTCGCCTTTTATATGAAATTGTTGTAAAAGTACATATCCTAAAAAAATCATAATTGGTATACGTCCAAAAGAAACCGCAATATGTAGTAACAATATCATAATACCGCCTATGGGAAGCCCTACAATAGAATAAATAAAAACAGCAATCACAGCAACAAACATACCATATAATACAATGCCTGTTTTTAAAACAGTACTTCCCTTTTTCAAAAGTATCATCGTTCCTTGTTCCCATACTGGACGAAATAAATATAATGCAAAAAAACCAATAGCCATTTGTATACTAGAAACAAAAAATAATAGCCATTTTATAGAAATATTTTGTAGTACATAAAATATTTTTGTCAATCCAAAATATTCTATAATATTTTTCGCCAAGTCTACAAAACTATTTAAAAATTGTACGAGTTCATAAGGATAACCATTTGAAAGTCTTAATAACGTAATACCAATTACAACAGTAATATAAAGCAAAAAACAATCTGATTTTTTCATTTTATCCATTTATGTTGTATCCTATCTTTTTCTTTTTTTCGTCTTAATATAACATATTGTACAGCACAAACAATACAAAGCAATATTAATATTATACCAAAACTATTTGTAATGACTTCATCTGTCCATAGTATAACATTTTCTGTTACTATTTGTACTGTTTGTTTTTGCTGTGCAATATTTTGTTCAATAGGAGCAATATTTTGTACCCATTGTTTAAAATATTGCGTATTTTCAAGCGCATTGATAATCGGTTGTTTATAAAATACAAGTATTGCACCTGTACCAAATAATACTGTAAATGTTCCCCATATATGTCCTAATATACGATTTTTTACAAAACTTCTCTGTTCTGTTTGTTCCAACGCTTGTATTTTCATCATCACATTTGTTTCAAAATTTTCTGGTGCTTCATACATAGGCATTTGTTCCAACAACTGTATCATATTATCATAAAATAAAAAACTTTCTTTACAGTTTTGACATTCTCGTATATGTTGATTTAATTCTTCTCCTTCTTTTTGAGAAATTTCACCATCTATATATTTCATAATATATTTTTCCGCATCGCAGCATTTCATAGCCCTTCACCTTGTCCCTTTTCCAAACTTTCTTTGAGCATTTTACGCCCTCTGAATATTCTGTTTTTTACTTTAGATAAAGGTTCGCCGATTATATCTGCAATTTCCTGATAGTGCAAACCTTGTTGATGATACAGAACAATGGGAATTTTATATAAATCTGGTAATGTTTTTATAGCATATTCCAGCATTTTACTTTGTTCTTTTTTAATATATTCCCCTTCTGGTGTATTTTCATTTGTCAATTCATAATGCACTTCTTCCATACTTATTGTTTCTTGTTTTCTTTTTCTGCGATAATCAATGACGTGATTTGTACTAATTCGAATTAGCCATGTAGAAAATTTATATTCTGGCTGATATTTATCTAAATTTTTATATAATTTAATAAAAATTTCTTGTGCCAAGTCATTTGCTTCTTCTGTATTATTTACCATACGCAGTACTACAGAATAAACGAGATTTTTATATCTGTTTAATAATTCTGCGAAAGCATTTTGGTCACCCGATACAGCCTGCTTTACCAATTCGTAATCTTCTGCCTTTTTCAATTTAATTTCCTCTTTCCAAAACACAACATTGCATTAGCATAATATTTGCTATATACGAAAAATATATTGTATTTGTTTTCTATATTATCACTTTTACAATATTTTACCATGATAGTATTTTTACTGCAATCATTCTGTAAAATAAAGAGAAATGACTTTTCTTTCCTCACCCAATTCTGTTTGTTCAAAAATTTGTTGTGCATTTTGTAAATAGTATTCTGGTTCTAAAAGTGCGGGGCTAAAATGCGTCAGCCATAAACGAGATACATTTGCTTGTTTTGCCAGTCTTGCTGCTTCCGAAAAAATCATATGTTTTTTTTCAATCGCCTTTTGCTTTTTTTCTTCTTCTCCATACATTCCCTCGCATATAAGTAAATCAGCATATTTTGAAAAAGTAATCAAACTATCTATAGGACGGCTGTCTGTACAATATACTACAGAGATACCTTTTCTAGGTTCTCCCATTACCATATCTGCTGTATATTCTTTCCCATTATAATAAGCAATACCTTCCTTTTGCAGTTTTGACCATATTATTTTTGGTATATTAAATTGTTCTGCTCTTTTTATATCAAATTTTCCTTTTCTTGGTATATCAATACGATAAGCATAGCAACGTACCATATGCTCTACTAATGTATAAGAAATATGGAATCCACTTACCTCTATTGTACTTTGTGTTTGTTGTTTCAGTTCGATATATTTTAGTGAAAAGGGCAATTCTGGTGCAATTCTTTTTAAACCCTCTACAATATATTGCAATCCTGTTGGACCAATCAATGTAAGTGGTTCTGTACGTCCTGCATTTCCTATGGCAAGAAGCATTCCTGGCAATCCTGAAATATGGTCTGCATGAAAGTGTGTAAAGCAAATAACGTCTATTGTTTTAAACCCCCACCCCAATAGTTTCATAGTTACTTGTGTTCCTTCTCCGCAGTCTATTAAAAGTAATCTGCCGTTTAATCTTGCCAGCATAGCAGTTAAAAATCGGTTGGGCATAGGCATCATGCCTCCCGTTCCCAATAAACAAATATCTAACATAATATTGTAATCTCCTTTTTATTGCAATAAATGATTTTATCTATTATCATATCATAAATAAAACGATTTTTATACCCCTTACTATTTTGAAAAACTTTAAATCGCCTACGGCGAACAAAAATTGATTTCCGTGATATAAAAAAAGCTTTTCTTTTTTCTCTTTTTATAGTATGATACAATAATCTTTTACGCATTATGATAATAATGAAAGGAAGTTATTTTTATGGATAGAACAACAGCAACTAATTTTACAGTACTTTTTATGTTTTTAAATTTACTTTTTTGGACATTAGTATGGGAACCTGTGGCAAATACATTACATATGACGACACTTCTTCAGCTTGCCACTTTCCAAATATTATTATTTATACTTCCTGGAGGATTATATCTTTTTTTTACAAAATCTTCACCAAAATTGATATTGCGTCTGCATCCTCTTAGCATAAAAAATATCATATTAATTATATTCATTGCCATAACCATACAACCTGCTATGATAATACTTTCTTTTTTGTCTTCTTTTCTGTTTAAAAATAATGTTTCTGCTACACTTTATGCAAACAGTGATTCTAATTTATTTTTACTTTTAATTTCTGTTGCAGTTGTACCAGCAATATGTGAAGAATTATTTTTCAGAGGGATTGTTTTTTATAATTTTCATAATTTACGTTTGGGAAAAGCGTGTTTTATTACAGGACTGTATTTTAGTTTTATGCATATGGATTTACAGCAAATTGTATATACATTTGCTATAGGTACATTTTTTTGTTTTTTAGTATATAGAACAAATAGTGTTTATTCCTCCATATTGGCACATTTTGTTATCAATGCCAGCCAGACAATATATAGTGCATTGATGCTGAAACTGGAAAAACAAGGCATATTATACAATATACAAAGTTTGCTTGCTCCCAAAGGGGAATTATATTCCATTATGATATTGTTTTTATTTTCCATACCATTTTTTGCAGGATTTTTATGGTTATTTTGTAAAAATAATATTCCGCAGTCCATACCAACAGAAGAAGGATTCCCCGAATACCACCCCAATAGAAAATGTAAAGAAACACCATACGACATTTTTTTCTATGCTGTCATAGCAATATACATTATTGTAACAGTGCCTCCATTGTTCAAATCATGACACTTTAAAAACACTATACAAAATAGTCATAAAAAAAGACTCTGTTTTATCATAAAAACAGAGTCTTTTATTCATTTTAGCTATCAATCGTCATCTATTACTATATTACTTTAAAATTTTTGGCTGAATCACAATATTTTGCTACTGTTACATCGTCTACACTAACATTTTATGCACCAGGGTCAGGGTCAGCGGCAGTAACAACAAATTTTGCATTTTCATTTTCAGTTACAGTAATCTCTTTTGTTACATCAACCTGATTCGTGTTATCTATTATAAGATTTCCTGGTATTTTATTAAATTTCCAAACACTTTCTGTTACTTCTTCTTCTGGTATACCATATATTCTAATGCCTACAGAAGCTGCTGTGTCATTTGATTCTTGTGTAATAGTGGCTTTTAAACCTTTTGGTAAATTAACTATCCAATCTGTTGCATCATAGTTTCCATTAAATTCGTCATTAACAAACACAGGACCATTTTCTGTTATTGTAATAATAAGAACTTCAGGGTACCATAATGTTATTTCTTTGCCTACTTGAAATTTTTTTGTTCCATCACCTACTGTTGCAGTTGCAGCTGGTAGTGCTGGTTTTACTGTTACAGTTGCTGTAGCATTTTTTGTATCGCAAGTTGCTTTTACAGTAAGGCTAGTTGCTGTTTCATCTTTTGAAACAGTCAATGTTCCTTTTGCTACACCGTTTGCATCTGTTTTAGTGCTTGCTGTTGCAAATTTTGTTCCAGAATCCTTTCCGCCTGTTACTTCCCATGTAACATTTCTGTCAGCTTCTGAAATCTCATTTCCTTCACTATCTTTTATTGTTGCTGTAAATTCTATTGTTACATCGTTTCCTTTTGTCAAATCTGCCGTTGCAGTATCTGGTGCAACTTCTACTGTCTCTACTGGTATTGGTTTTGCTTTTACAGTAATATCTTTTGTTGCTGTAATAGCAGTGTCCTTATATGTAGCTGTTATTGTTAATTTGCCGTCTGGTTCAGCGACGTCAACAGTCAATGCTCCTGTACTTGGATTAATTGTTGTTCCAGTTTTTTGGTTGCCTTCCAAACTCCATTTAATTTTGGATTTTTCTGCTGCCATTTCTTGATTATATTGGTCTACTACTTTTGCAGTAAATGTTACAGCTGGGTCGCCTGCTGTAATTTCTGTAGCAGTTGGAGCAGTAATTTCAACTTTGCTTGCTACAGGTATTGCTTTTACTGTTATATCTGCCTTACCGCTTTTACCATCACAAGTAGCTATTACAGTAATTTTTCCTTCTTTTGCCACATCATTAGCTATTGTCACTGTTCCATTTGAAGCATTTATACTATTACTTGCTCCTGTTGTATCTGTGTCAATACTCCATGTAAATTTTTTTCCAGTAATAGTTACACCATCTTTTGTTTGTGCTTCTGCTGTACATGTTACAGTAGCATCTGTTTTTGATATGACAGTATCCCTTCCAGGAGTAACTACTATTTTATCAATTTCGGCTGGGTCTGTTGATATTGTAACAGTTGCTGTTTCTTCTTTTCCGTCTACTGTTTTCGCTGTAACAGTAAGTGTTGCTGCTGCGTCAGCGGCAGTATTTGTAATTACTACTTTTCCATTTTCTCCATCTGTTTTAGCAACAGTAACTTTGCCTGCCTCTCCAGTATAGTCAGCATCACCATTTTTTACTTCCCATGTAACATTAACATCAACACCAAACTGGTCTTTTGCTGTTGCAGTAATGGTTACTTCAGTTCCTTTTGCTAAAGTAACATTACTTTTCGACAATTTAAGACTTTGTGTTTTTGGTTCTTCTACTGTTATTGTACAAGTTGCCTCTGAACCACCACTTGTTGTTGCTGTAATCGTAACTGTTCCAACTTTCTTAGCTGTTACAATAGCTCTTGTATCATCACCTGATAATCCTGATACTGTTGCAACTGCGTCATCACTTGATGTCCATGTTATACTTTCGCCCTCTGGAAGATTGCTAACAGTAATTATTGTTACTCCGGGGGTTGTTCCGTTGATTGTTGGTATTTTTGTGTCTGCTGCACTAATTGTAAATTTTTTTGTAGTAGGTGTAGTTGGTTTAGTAGGTTCTGTTGGTGTATCTGGTTTTGTTGGAGTAATTGGTGTTTCCACTTCTTCTGTTTTGTCGATTGTACCTGGGTTATTTGCAGTGATGTTACTAATATCACCTATACCAGATATTGTTGTATCTTCTGCGGAAGAATTAGAATCAATTGTATCTACTGCTGCATTTTCTTTTACTTCAATATCTGCTTTTGCAGTATCATTCAATGTAATTTTATCTACACTTGCACCGCTTTCTACTTTAACATCTGCTTTTGCAGTATCGTTTACAGCAATACTTTCTACACTTGTGCCATTGCTTACAGTAACGCTTGTACTACTATCGCCATTTAATGTAATATCTTCCACTTCGCCAGATGCAACGATATTTTCAACTGCAGCACTTTCCTCTACTGCTACAGAAGAACCAGTTTGTGCATCTATTTTGTCAACGCTTGTTCCTTCAGAAACTACAATAGGTGCTTTTGCTTCTACTGTTTCTACTTCAAAGCCTGCAATTTTTGCTGCTACTTCTGCAATAAATTTGCTTATTTTTTTAGGAACATGTGTTCTAATGACTACTTGTGTATTAACATAATCATTGCTGATTACTCTAATTCTTCCTGTAACACCTGTACTACCTTCAAATATAACCTCAATATCACCTAAGCCAAGTGCTGTAGTAACTGTACCATCGTCATATGCTGCACCTACTGCAACATTGCTTTGCGCATAAATATCTACATTACCATCAAATTTAATATTTGTTAAATCAATACCTTTGTCAGTAATATAAATTTCTGTTGTACCTGTCAATGTTTTTCCAGAATAGTTATCAGCCTGTGCTTGTGAACGTATTACTATATTTTTATATTCGCTGTCAGATGAGCTGCTGCCGCTGCTTTTGGAGGAACTGCTACCACTTCCGCCGCCTTTCCATACCATAGTACCAGCATTAGCTGTTTTGTTATCATCTTGTTCTTGTTTATCTGTGGTATCAATTTCGCCTGATGGTGTATTTTGAGAAGTTCCGTTTCCTAGCACTCTATCCAATGTAGAAACAGCTTCTGCTCTTGTCATACCTTTGTTTGCTCCAAAACTGCCATCTGGGTATCCAGACAGAAAACCAGCACTAACTACAGCACCAACTGCACCTTTTGCCCAGCCTGGAATACCTGCCGCATCTGTAAAAGCACTTGCACCAGACTCATTTGCGGTTAATTTTAAAGCATTACAAATAAATACTGCTGCTTGTGTTCTTGTAACGGTTTCGCTTGGACGGAATGTATTGTCTTCAAAACCGCTTGCAATATTGCTGCCTACTGCTTTTGCAACATCATTATAAAACCAGTCACCTGATTTTACATCACTAAAATCGATATTTCCGCCCTCTGGTGTAGAAACGGCACTATTTAAAAGACGTACAAATTCTGCTCTTGTAATGGCTTTATCTGGTTGGAATGTACCATCTTCATAGCCACCGATTCTGCCATCATTTTGCCCATTTTGTAATTGTTGATTCTGCCCAGTGTCCTGAAATGTCACTAGATGCTCCAAATACAGGAGCAACACTGCTTACTGTCATAGCTGTTGACAGTAAGAAGGCAACCGCTTGATATTTTTTCATTTTCCATTTACCTCCTTAAAAACTGCAAATTTTAGAAAAGTTCGCTTTCTGTTTCGGAAGTTCTTCCTTCCTTCTTTTGTATCAAAAACCTATATTACAAAGTTTCTTAAAAGGTATACTTTTTCCCAATTTTATTTTTATATATACTGCACAATTTTTTGCAGTCAAGACCACCGGCTTAGCCGGTGGCTTGTATTTACCCTATAAGGGTCCTTTACCTGCCACGCCTGTAGGCGTCTGAAATTCCGCCAAGCGCACTACTTTCCCTAACTTGCCGCTTAAGCGGCTCTTTTATTTGTTCCTTTTTACTGGATTACCCGTAAACGGGTCTATATACTCATTTAAGCTAATTTGATCTGTCATATAAT
>ERZ808044.610-NODE-610-length-33753-cov-6.851675_pt1 | contig 33753 bp, 33 predicted proteins | sample MGYA00380195_ERZ808044 | MGnify/ENA primary metagenome ERZ808044 (study PRJEB31490, sample SAMN06133423) | mouse gut metagenome | isolation source: Z7_2 | host: mice | place: China: Chengdu | collected 2015-05 ...
TATAAAGAGATATTTCCTTTCTGGGGGAATATATCAGATACGGACAAGGATTATATCTGTCAGAATTCTCATATCTGCACATATCCGAAAGGAAAGAATATCCACGACGGAAGTGAATGTTCCGGTGTGCTCATTGTCCGATCGGGAAGCCTGCGGCTATATATTATGTCGGATGAGGGGAAGGACATCACGCTGTACCGCTTGCACAGGGGCGATATGTGTATGCTGTCTGCTTCCTGTGTACTGTCTGCCATCACGTTTGACGTGTTCGTGGATGCGGAAGAGGACAGTGAGTGCTGCGTAGTCAGCGGTCCCGCATTTGCGGCGGTTTCGGAGCGGAACCCGGATATCCGTATATTTGCGCTGGAAACTGCTGTCAGCCGTTTCTCTGATGTGATGTGGGTCATGCAGCAGATCTTATTCATGAGTATGGATAAGAGGCTGGCGATCTTCCTTTCTGATGAGGCGGTGAGGACCGGTTCAGACGTTATTGCGCTGACCCAGGGACAGATCGCACGGTATATGGGTTCTGCCCGCGAGGTTGTATCCAGGATGCTGAAGTATTTTGCAGGCGAGGGGATCGTGGAGGTTTCCAGAGGAGGTATCACGATCCTTGATAAGAAGCGTCTGCGTCAATTATTCTGATCCAAATAAACAGAACCCCAGTTACACATTGCGTCTAAGATGGGGGCAAGAGTATTGCCGAAATCTGTCAAAGAATATTCGGTTTTGGGAGGGACGACAGGATAGACCTTTCTGGTTATCAGACCGTCCTTTTCAAGTTCCCGAAGCTGCTGTGCCAGCATTTTGTCAGTTGCTTTCGGAACTAATCTGTGCAGTTCGCTGTATCGCAGGGTTTTACCCATGAGATGCCATAAGATGACGGATTTGTATTTTCCGCCGATCAGATCGATGGTAGCTTCTACGGGGCAGTGATAGCTGTTTTTACAATTTACGCTCATGATGATATCTCCTGACTTACTTTTTGGGTAGTATATACCTAAAAAGTGCATTCTTGTTTTCTGATTCGTTTGCGATATAATTATAGTACAGGGCAACCTGAAAGACAAGCTTAGCAAACAAATTCAGCAAACAGGAGGTAAATCTATGGACTTTTTAGAAATTGCTAAATCACGGTATTCTGTCCGTGATTACAAGGAGACAAAGGTAGAGCGGGAAAAATTAGAAAAAATATTAACGGCAGCCCGTGTCGCGCCTACGGCGGCGAATAAGCAGCCCGTTCGTCTGATCGTTGTACAGGAAAAAGAAGGACTGGAGAAGATCGGGAAGGCGGCGAACATATACGGGGCTCCGTTGGCGATCATTGTCTGTTCTGAACATACCCAGGCATGGACTCGTCCGTTTGACAAGAAGAATACCGCGGATATAGACGCGTCGATCCTTACGGACCACATGATGATGGAAGCGACCGATCTGGGCTTAGGCTCTGTATGGATCTGCTATTTTAAGCCCGATGTTATCAGACAGGAATTCAAACTTCCTGATACCCTTGAACCTGTGAATATCCTGGCGATAGGATATGCTGACGGAAGTCCTGCCGACCCGGACCGTCATGCTTCGCAGCGGATTCCTCTGGATGAACTGGTTCATTACGAAAAGCTGTAAGACAAGAAGATGTAAATGCTAACATATATTTTCTGCATGTGACGGTATATACCCTCAGCGGCCAGGGATAAGAATATCCCTGTGTCCGCTGAGGGTATGATTATGTGATCGTAAAGGATTAATTGCGGGGCCGGATGTCAAATTCCGGGTTGATCGCATAGAAATTCTTGCTGTCTAAGTGATCCTGGACGATTCTTAATGATTCACCGAAACGCTGATAGTGGACGATTTCACGTTCTCTTAAGAACCGGATTGGTTCGCAGACCTCAGGGTCTTTGACAAGACGCAGGATATTGTCGTAGGTGGTTCTTGCTTTTTGTTCTGCCGCCATATCCTCATGTATATCCGTAATCGGGTCGCCCTTAGACTGGAAATAAGTCGCTGTCCAGGGCGCGCCGCTTGCCGCCTGCGGCCAGAGAGCCAGAGTGTGGTCTACATAGTATTTGTCAAAGCCGGACTTCTCCAGTTCTTCAGGCGTTAAGTTGCGTGTAAGCTGGTGGACGATGGCGCAAATCATCTCCATGTGGGCCAACTCCTCTGTACCAATATCCGTCAGTATCCCCGTCACTTCCTTATAAGGCATGGTATACCGCTGCGACAGATACCTCATAGAAGCCGCCAGCTCGCCGTCAGGCCCGCCGAACTGAGTAATAATAACCTGTGCAATCTTTGGATTCGTCTGCGTAATCTTTACCGGGTGCTGTAATCTTTTTTCATAATTCCACATATACTAGCATCCTCCTTCCTGCCAGGGCCATGGCTCATTAATCCAGCACCAGTATTCAGCAGGGGTGCAGGCTGTGTCCAGTGTCAGCGGGCCATAATATTTGGCATACTCTCTGAGGGCCGAAACCCGCTGCTTCTTAAATTCCTCAAAATATTCCAGCGCATCCTCGTCGCATGGATGGGTGTCCAGAAACAGTTTCACATCGTCAACTGCGAAGCTGACCACATTAATCCATTCTAATAATTCGCCGCGGTTTGGTTTGTTTTCTGTCATCTGCAACAACCTCCCATCCCGATTCCTTTGAAGGGTTTATCTAATTCCTCGAAAATAGTCCCCCTGTGAAATCCTTTTTCTGCTTCGTAGAGATTCCGCCATTCCTGCCATGGAACGTAGGCCATAGCCAGCGGCATACCGTTTAATTCGTCGTACTCGGCATTATCGTCGCAGCAAGAAGGCTCGGCGACAGGCTGGCAGGGCATAACAGGCTGCGGCATGGGAGCCGGAGTCGGGGCCGGTCTGCCGCAGCCGTTTCGCCGCATGTAATCCGATGTGTTGTAGCGATAGTTCGGCATATGTGTTTCTCCTTCCTATAAGAACATTTGCAATAACATTGTATGGAAAAATTAGAAATCGGTGCGTGTTTTCCTTCGTTTGAAGGTTGTTTTTGGCGCGGTATCTGAGTATAATAGATACGATGGGAGTGTAAATATATGGCAAAGAATCAAAGAGTGAGAAAGCAAAAGGCAGGGAATACAAGGGAAAGGGAGAAAAAGAACGGGAACGGCATCCGTTTCTTTGACTTTAACCTGCTTACTGTGCTGATTTTCCTGATCTGTTTTGGACTGGTCATGCTGTATAGCACCACAGCGTACAGCGCCCTGGTGGAGCATCAGGACAGCATGTACTATTTTAAGCGGCAGCTCGTTTTCTATGTGGCAGGCTTTGCGGGCATGTATATTGTGGCGAAGATAGATTACCATGTGTATATAAAATGGGCGAATATGATTTATTTCTTTTCTATATTTATGATGGCTTTGGTGCAGACGCCCTTGGGAAAAGAAGTGAAGGGAGCCAGGAGATGGATTCGTCTGCCCTTCAATCAGCAGTTACAGCCTGCGGAGATAGCCAAGATTGCTGTGATTCTGTTTATCCCTGTGTTAATCTGTAATCTGGGCAAGGAGATAAAGACATGGAGGGGAATCCGCAAAGTGCTTCTGTGGGGCGGCTTCTCGGCTGTCTGCGTGTTGGTGCTGACGGACAACTTAAGTACGGCGATTATTGTGATGGGGATTACCTGCATCATGATTTTCGTGGTGCATCCTAAGACCAAGCCCTTTGTTATCATTGCGGCGGCGGGTCTTGTCTGTGTCATTGCGGGAGTGAAGGTCTTAGGAACCATGCTTGAGACCAGCGAGAATTTCCGTCTGCGGCGGATTCTTGTGTGGCTGAATCCAGAGGGACATGCCGAGGACGGAGGGTATCAGGTCTTACAGGGCTTATATGCGGTTGGCTCTGGCGGCTTCTTCGGGAAGGGCTTAGGCAACAGCGCGCAGAAAATGATTATGCCGGAGGTTCAGAATGATATGATTCTCTCGATTGTCTGTGAAGAACTTGGAGTTTTCGGCGTGATTATTGTATTGGTCTTGTTTGGGCTTCTGCTGTACAGGCTCATGTTTGTGGCGCAGAATGCGCCGGATATGTACGGTTCTCTGGTGGTGACGGGGATTTTCGCCCACGTTGCGCTTCAGGTTGTGCTGAACATTGCGGTTGTGACGAACCTGATTCCCACCACAGGTATCACGCTGCCGTTTATCAGTTATGGGGGGACGTCAAGTCTGTTTCTGATGGTGGAGATGGGAATTGCCCTTGGAGTGTCCAGAAGAATTAAAATCAGTGAATAAAATACTTTCATTTCCGGTATAAATATGGTATGATTATTCATGTAGTATTGAAAACTACATAGTATAGAATTTAATGACATGCTGAGGCGAGCTGAGAACCGTATGAGGAGAGCATGACGGGAGGATGAAGATGAGTTATAAGATTATAGTAGATAGCTGCGGAGAGCTGACAGATGAGATGAAAGGGTCAGGGTGTTTTGAGACGGCATCCCTGGAGATTGATGTGGAGGATTATCATATTATAGATGACGAGACCTTTGACCAGGCAGATTTTTTGAAGCGGGTGGCGGCGTGTCCCACATCCCCTAAGTCCTCCTGCCCGTCTCCGGAGAGGTATATGGAGGGGTATCGCTGCGAGGCGGACCATGTCTATGCGGTCACGCTGTCGGCTGAGCTGAGTGGTTCTTATAACAGCGCAATCCTGGGAAAGAATCTGTATCATGAGGAATACGGTGAGAAGGATATCTATGTATTTAATTCACGTTCAGCCTCCGTCGGTGAGACGCTAATCGCCATGAAGGTTGTGGAATGTGAAGAACAGGGTATGGAATTTGAACAGGTGATAGAGACGGTGGAGGCGTACATTAGCGAGCAGCACACCTATTTTGTGCTGGAGACGCTGGATACCCTGCGCAAGAACGGAAGGCTTAAGGGCGTCAAGGCAATAGTGGCAACTGCCCTTAATATCAAGCCGGTCATGGGCTCGACGCCGGAGGGCACGATTGCGCAGCTTGGACAGGGGCGGGGAATTAAGAAGGCCCTGGCTAAGATGACGGATGAGATTGTGAAGGATTTGAAGGACTCCAGGGAGAAGATTCTGGCGATTTCCCACTGTAACTGCCGGGAACGTGCGGAGTATGTTCGAGAAGTATTGATGAAGAAGGCGGAGTTTAAGGATACAGTGATTTTGGATACGGCGGGCATCAGCAGTATGTATGCTGCGGACGGCGGTGTAATTGTGGTTGTATAATTTTCTGATTTGTGGTAGAATGAATTGCGGATATCAGAAGGAGAAGGAGACATCAGAGAACATGAGTCAGGAAAAGGTTGACAAATATAAACAGGAAAAAGCGAACCGCAAGAAGAATATGAAGAAGGAGAAGGCCCAGAACGCCCTTCGGAAGTGTGCGGTTGTGGTAGTAGGGGCCGTGCTGATTGGATGGATCGGTTATTCTGCGTATGGAGCCTATGAGGCCAGAAAGCCGCAGCAGGAGGCACAGCTTGATTATTCTGCTTTGGTTGGAATGGCGACTGAGCTTGAGAAGGTGAACGGGTCAGCGCAGTAACGTCTTGAAGCTGCCAAAGGCATACTTTCATACGTGCCCACACAAGGGGGCGGACTTTGTCCGCCAGAGTGAGAAGGGTGAACTCCGTCCAAAAGTATATTAGAATAGTAAGGGACTGTTGCATTAAGCAAGAGAATTACAAGATATTGCAGATTTGTTTTTAGAGGATACGATATCTTGTACATCTTATGTTTAGTGGAACAGTCCCCCTTTTTTTGCGCCGTAAAATAGGAGTTACGGCGTCCGTTTTTTGGGCGTAAACAGCAGTTCGAGAGCAGATTTTTCATTTTTGTGCAAATTCCCAAAAAATCAAAAAGGGGTTGAAATAGTCAAAAAAGTAGTTTACAATGAGTTCAAGTGGTAGAGAGTGGTAGAAAGTGGAACAAAGTGGTGATAAAGTGGTGCCACTTGGAAGAAGGTGTGTTCATACATGTTAAGGGGGGAGTATAGCCATAATATAGATACCAAGGGCAGATTGATCATTCCTGCGAAGTTTCGTGAAGATCTAGGGGAGAATTTCTTCATAACCAAAGGAATGGAGAAGTGCCTGTATGTATACCCAGAGAAGGAATGGAACATCTTTGAAGACAAGCTTAACAAACTACCTACTACGACTGACAAGAAAGCCCGCGACCTTGCCCACTTTTTCCAGGGAAGCGCAGTAGAGGGAGAGCTGGACAAGCAGGGAAGGACATTAATACCTTCTACCTTGAGAGAATTTGCATATCTGGAAAAAGAGGTAGTATTTATCGGTATGGGGAAGCGTGCCGAGATTTGGGACAAGGCGAGATGGGATGCGAAGAATGCTGAATTGGAAGAAAACATTGAGGATATTGCATCCGATATGGAAGCTGGCGGATTTAGTATCTGATAAGAGGGAGAGGATATGGAATTCGAGCACAGATCAGTATTGTTACAGGAGACAATCGATGGGTTATCCATCAAACCAGACGGCGTCTATGTGGATGGCACACTGGGAGGAGGCGGTCACAGCCTTGAGGTGTGTAAGCGTCTGGGACCAAAGGGGAGTATTGTAGGAATAGACCAGGATGCCGCTGCCATCAAGGCGGCAGGTATTCGACTGAAAGACTTCGGGGAGAAGGTCACCATAGTCAGGAGTAACTATTGTGATATGAAGTCGAGACTCCATGAATTAGGAATTGATAAGGTTGACGGGATTATCCTTGACCTGGGCGTATCGTCCTACCAGTTGGACACGGCAGAACGGGGGTTTTCATACCGGGAGGACGCGCCGCTGGATATGAGGATGGACACCAGGCAGAAGATGACGGCCAGAGACATTGTCAATGACTATGAAGAAAAAGAGCTTTACCGTGTAATTCGTGATTACGGGGAGGATAAGTTTGCGAAGAATATCGCCAGACATATCGTAATCGAGCGCGGGAGAGCGCCAATCGAGACGACGGGCCAATTGACTGAGATTATAAGACGGGCCATACCGATGAAGTTTCAGAAGAAGTCGGGACATCCGGCGAAGCGGACGTTTCAGGCGATCCGCATTGAGCTGAATCGAGAATTGGAGGTCTTGAGGGATTCATTGGACGACATGATCGATTTGTTAAAGCCGGGAGGGAGGTTATGTATTATAACGTTCCACTCGCTGGAGGACAGGATTGTAAAGAGCGCTTTTAAGAAGAATGAGCATCCGTGCACCTGTCCGTCGGATTTTCCGGTATGTGTATGCGGGAAAGTCTCAAAGGGGAGTATTGTTACTAAAAAGCCGATTTTACCGGACGAGGAGGAATTAAAGGAAAACAGCCGCGCAAAGAGTGCGAAGCTTAGGATCTTTGAACGGGTATAACAAAAGAGGCAGGAGATTTGACGGGAAGGGGTGACTTACATGGCAGCAAAGAATCGTGCCAATCATGGGCAGCAGTACAGAAGACGGGGAAACCAGACGCCGTATGTCTACGGGAACGTGGCGGTAGAGGTGGAGCCGAGATACCGTGAGCAGTCACCTGAAAGACCAAAGAAAAAGGTCAGCAAGCAGGTTTTAAAGAACCGGAAACAAGCGCTTCATATGAATTCCGCCTATGTGATTTTCCTTACTGTGGCGGCAGTCACAGCGGTCATTGTGTGTGTGAACTATGTGAAGCTTCAGTCGCGCATCACGGATCGCTCGAAGAACATTACAGCCATGCAGGAGGAACTGGCGAATTTAAGGGAAAAAAATAATGCCAGTTATAATGCTGTGATGGATTCTGTGAATCTTGACGAGATCAGGGAACGCGCCCAGAACCAACTGGGCATGGTTTATGCTTCTCCTGAGCAGATTGTGGAATATGACAATCCGGCTACGGATTATGTCAGGCAGTTTGAAGAAATTCCCGATGACGGTGTGCTTGCCCAGTCAGACAAACGCAGCAGATAGGGGTGTGACATGGCAAAGAATACAAAGAGTTTATTGCGGACAAAATTTACAAAATTCATGCAGAAAAAGCTGGTATTATTGTTTGTGACGATTATACTGGCTTTTGTTATCTTAGTGGGAAGGATTACTTATATCAATGCCTCCAACGGCTCGGACTATACCAAGATCGTGCTTGACAGGCAGCAGTATGACAGCAGGACGATTCCGTTTAAGAGAGGCGACATTGTGGACCGTAACGGGACGAAGATCGCCACCAGCGAACGGGTTTACAATGTAATCCTGGACGTCCAGTATATGTTAAGCGACGAGGACTATATTGAGCCTACCATAGCCGCCCTTCGGGACTGCTTCGGAATCGAGGAGGCCACGGTGCGCCAGATTATGGAGGAAAAGCCGTCAAGCCGTTACAGTATCCTTAGAAAAGGCGTGGACTACGCCACAGCCCAGGCTTTTGAGGCGATTGACGCGGACGAGGAGAATTACCCGAATGTCAGGGGAATCTGGCTGGAGGACGACTATATCCGTAAATATCCCTACAATACCTTAGCCAGCGACGTGATAGGGTTTACGGTGAATGGAAATGTGGGAAGCTGTGGGATTGAGGCGTCCTACAATTCGATTCTGAATGGGACGGACGGCAAGGAATACGGGTATCTGGACGAGGATTCCACATTTGAACGTACGGTCAAAGAGCCGACCACAGGAAACACAGTGGTTTCCACCATTGACCTTCAGGTGCAGAATATTGTGGAGAAGCACATCCTTGCATTTAACGAGGCCCACAAGAATGAGGCAAGGCCGGGGGAGGGCAGCAAGAATACGGCGGTGCTAATCATGAATCCCCAGAACGGTGAGATTCTGGCGCAAGCCTCCTATCCGAATTTTGATTTGAACCAGCCAAGGGATTTGACCAGGTACTATCCGGCGGAAGCTATTGAGGCTATGTCGGAGGAGGAGAAGGTTGAAAAATATAACGAGCTATGGAATAATTTCTGTGTCAGCGAGCCTTATGAGCCGGGCTCTACCTTCAAGCCCTTTACCATAGCGGCGGGACTGGAGACGGGTATACTGACAGGGGGAGAGAGTTATTCCTGTGGAGGAATGCTTCATGTGGGTGACCATGATATCCACTGTAACAACAGAAGCGGCCACGGCTCCCAGACCTTGAAGCAGGCTCTTGAGAATTCCTGCAATGTGGCGCTGATGCAGATTGGGCAGAGCTTAGGCAAAGAGGAATTCAGCAGATACCAGGAGTTGTTCGGCTTCGGGGAGTCCACTGGAATTGACCTGCCAAGGGAATCTACGGGAATTCTCTATGATTCCGAGAACATGGATTCCGCCAGTCTGGCGACGAATGCTTTTGGACAGAATTTTAATACCACCATGGTGCAGCTTGGCGCGTCTTTTTGTTCCCTGATAAATGGGGGAGACTACTATAAGCCCCGCGTTGTGAAGCAGATCTGGGATGAAAACGGCGACCTGGTGGAGAATAAGAATCCCGTTGTGCTTAGAAAGACCGTTTCCAAGGAAACCAGCGACATCCTCAAGGATTATATGCTTGGGGTTGTGGAGGAGGGAACCGGAAAATCCGCGGCAATCGAGGGGTACGACCTTGGGGGAAAGACGGGAACAGCGGAGAAGCTGCCCCGTTCGGCCAATAATTATCTATTGTCCTTTATCGGGTACGCGCCTCAGGAGAATCCTCAGGTAATGGTCTATGTAATCGTGGACGAGCCAAATGTGGCAAAGCAGGAGGTATGCGCTTATGCGATTCAGCTTGCGGCTGACATTATGAGGGAGGTGTTCCCATATCTTGGGATTGAGAAGGCGGCGGACGATGTTGCGCCTGAGGCCGTAAACTAAGAATATTCGGACATAGGATTCATAACCTTGCAAAAGCAGTAATAAATTATACAAACAGCTTTTGCGAGGTTTTTGAATTATGAAGAATAAAACATATAATAAGAGGAAGATACTGGTCGTATTCGTCGTCGCCGCCGTAATTATCCTGGCTCTGGTGGGAAGGCTTGTGTATCTGATGGTATTCGATGCAAAATACTATCAGAAGAAGGCGGAGGACCTCCATGAGAGGGAACGGGAGATTAAGGCTGCCCGCGGTGAGATTCTGGACGCCCGCGGTACGGTGCTTGCCACCAACAAGACGGTCTGCACGATATCCGTGATTCACAGCCAGATACGTGAGCCGGAGAAGGTGATTAAAACTCTGGCGGAGGCTCTTGGGATGGACGAGGAGACTGTCAGGGGGCGCGTGGAGAAGGTGTCCTCTATGGAGAGAATCAAGACCAACGTGGATAAGGAGACAGGGGATAATATCCGTAACATGGAGTTAGACGGCGTGAAGGTAGACGAGGATTTTAAACGCTACTATCCTTATAATGAGCTTGCCTCCAAGGTGCTTGGCTTTACGGGCGGAGATAATCAGGGAATCATCGGGCTGGAGGTAAAATATGAGGAGTATTTGAAGGGCAAGAACGGGACGATTCTGACCACCACTGACGCCAGGGGCGTGGAGTTAAACGGCGTGGCGGAGGATCGGGTTGAGCCTGTGGCGGGTAACACGCTGCAAATCAGCCTGGATTACAATATCCAGATGTACGCGCAGCAGATGGCGGAGAAGGTGATGGAGGAAAAGCAGGCGGACAAAGTGGGAATCCTGCTGATGAATCCCCAGAACGGTGAGATTCTTGCCATGGTAAATGTGCCGGAGTTCAATCTCAACGACCCCTTTACCCTGAATACCGGTGCAGACAGCGCCTCCATGTCGGACGAGGACCGCCAGAACGCGCTGAACCAGATGTGGAGGAACGGCTGCATCAACGACACCTATGAGCCAGGCTCTACCTTCAAGGCTATCACAGCCTCCGCCTGCCTGGAGGCAGGGGCGGTCAGGCTTGAGGATACTTTTAGCTGTCCCGGCTACCGGGTGGTGGAGGATCGGAAGATCCGCTGCCATAAGGTAGGAGGCCACGGGGGAGAGAATTTCGTCCAGGGCATCCAGAATTCCTGCAACCCAGTGTTTATTGATATCGGACTTCGCCTGGGAACCGATAATTTCTATAAATATTTCCAACAGTTTGGGCTGATGGATTTGACAGGAGTGGATCTTCCGGGGGAGGCGGGCACCATCATGCACAAGAAGGAAAATGTAGGGCTGGTGGAGTTGGCGACCATGAGTTTTGGACAGTCTTTTCAGGTGACTCCCATGCAGATGGCCACCACCTTCAGCGCCCTGATAAACGGAGGGAGAAGGGTGACTCCCCATTTCGGCGTGCGTATACTGGATTCTGAGGGGAAAGAGGTGGAGGAGTTTAAATATGAGGAGAAGAAGGGGATTGTCTCAGCGGAAACCTCAGCCACCATGCGGATGCTGCTTGAGAGCGTGGTATCCGAGGGCTCAGGGAAAAACGCGTATATTGAAGGGTACTCCATCGGAGGCAAGACTGCCACATCGCAGACCCTTCCCAGAAGCGCTAACAAATACATTTCTTCCTTTATCGGCTTCGCGCCGGCAGACGACCCTCAGGTGCTTGGTATGTGCGTCATCTACAATCCCCAGGGCATCTATTACGGGGGGACCATTGCGGCGCCGGTGGTACGGAATATATTTGAGAGCATATTGCCCTATCTTGGCATTGAAAAAGAGTAGGAAATGAAGTATACTAGGATAGTTAAAATTAATTATTAACGAAAGAGATAAAGAGGTGGATGTATGGATTATAGTGTTTTGATTCCAGTGCTGATTGCATTTGCGCTGAGCGTGGTGATGGGACCGCTGATTATCCCTGTGCTCAGAAAATTAAAGATGGGCCAGACGGAGAGAGAGGAGGGAGTGAAGTCTCACCTTAAGAAAGCGGGTACTCCTACCATGGGAGGCGTCATCATCCTTTTGAGCGTGGTGGTCACGTCGGTCATTTACATCAAGGATTATCCAAAGATCATCCCGATTCTGTTTGTGACTCTTGGCTTTGGACTGATTGGTTTCCTGGACGACTATCTGAAGGTGGTGATGAAGCGTTCGGACGGCCTGTTCCCGAAACAGAAGATGGCTCTGCAGATTGTGGTGACGGCAATATTCGCGTTTTATATTATAAAGTTTACGGATGTCTCCCTTGCCATGCTGGTTCCCTTTACAGGAGGAAAGTATTGGAACATAGGGTGGCTTGCGATTCCGCTTCTGTTTGTCGCCGTAATCGGGACGGTGAACGGCGTGAATTTTACAGACGGGCTGGACGGCCTGGCCTCCAGCGTGACCGTACTGGTGGCTACATTTTTCACGGTGGTGGCTATCGGGACAAAGAGTGGGATAGAGCCCATTACCTGCGCCGTGGTGGGCGCGCTGCTTGGCTTTTTGCTGTTTAACGTATATCCTGCCAGCGTGTTTATGGGGGATACCGGCTCGCTTGCTTTGGGCGGGTTTGTGGCGTCCACGGCTTATATGCTTCAGATGCCGATTTTCATCATTATTGTGGGACTAATCTATCTGGTGGAAGTATTGTCGGTTATGATACAGGTGACATATTTTAAGAAGACAGGCGGCAAGCGCTTCTTTAAGATGGCGCCGATACATCATCATTTTGAGCTGTGCGGATGGTCAGAGACAAGGGTGGTAGCGGTATTCTCCATCATTACCGCGCTGCTCTGCCTGATTGCGCTGATGGCTATGTAGGAGGAGACATGTAATATGGAAGTAACGAAGAAGAAGGTTCTGGTATTCGGCTGCGGAATCAGCGGAATCGGGGCGGTGAAGCTGTTGGAGGAAAAGGGGGCGCTTGTGACGCTCTATGACGGCAACGAGAAACTCTCTGAAGCTGACCTGAGGGGGAAGCTTGGGGCAGACAGCAGGGCTAGGATTGTGCTTGGTGAGTTTCAGGAGGAGTTATATGACACTCTGGATATCGCCATCCTAAGTCCGGGCGTTCCTACGGATTTACCGGTTGTGGACCGGATGCGCAAGAAGGGGATACTGATTACAGGAGAGGTAGAGCTTGCCTATGAGACCGGAAAGGGAGATGTGCTTGCCATTACTGGAACCAACGGGAAGACGACCACCACGGCTTTACTGGGCGAGATTATGGCAAACTACAAAAAGACTTTTGTGGTGGGCAATATCGGCAACCCCTATACGACTGCCGTATCTGAGATGGATGAGGCTTCGGTTACGGTTGCGGAGATGAGCAGCTTCCAGTTGGAGACAATCATAGATTTTCGTCCCAAGGTTAGCGCCATTCTTAATTTTACTCCGGATCACTTAAACCGCCATCACACCATGGGAGCATACGTGAATGCGAAGAAGAATATTGCCAGGAACCAGACAGGGGAGGATTACTGTATCCTGAACTATGAGGACCCTATTACACGGGAATTTGGCGAAAATATACGGGCGCAGGTTCTATATTTCAGCAGCCGGCGTAAACTAGAAAAGGGCATCTATCTTGAGGATGGAAATATTATTTACAGGAACGGCACAGAAATACGGCTCTGCAAAGTGGATGAGCTGAACCTTCTGGGAACTCACAACTATGAAAATGTCATGGCGGCGGCGGCGATGGCCCTGGTGTACGGCGTGCCCCAGGATATAGTCAGAAAAGGCGTGCTGGCGTTTAAAGGGGTTGAGCATCGGATTGAGTATGTGACGGAGAAGAACGGCGTTGTGTTCTATAATGACTCCAAGGGCACCAATCCGGACGCGGCCATCAAGGGAATCCAGGCCATGAACCGCCCTACCGTATTGATTGGGGGCGGGTATGATAAGGATTCTGTGTATACGGATTGGATTAAGAGTTTTGACGGTAAAGTTAAGAAGCTGATTTTAGTTGGCGCCACCAGGGAGAAGATTGCAAAGGATGCGCTCTCCTGCGGCTTTACAGATTATGAGTTTGCAGAGACTTTTGAGGAGGCTGTCCTTCGGGCGGCGGCTCTTGCAAAGGCGGGGGATGCGGTGCTGTTGTCGCCTGCCTGCGCAAGTTGGGGAATGTTTCCAAACTATGAGGTACGTGGAGAGAAGTTTAAAGAGATTGTAAATTCCTTATAAGGAGTGGCATATATTGACACAGTCTAAGAACAGAAAGTATAATTATGATTATACGCTTCTTACCGCGTTATTTCTGCTTGTAATCACGGGGCTTGTGATTCTATACAGTACGAGTGCGTACAATGGGGACGTAAAGTTCCATGATTCGTTTTATTATTTAAAGAAGCAGGTATTTGCGACGTTACTTGGAATCGCCGGTATGTTCGTGGTTGCTAATATGGATTATCATGTGTGGCGGCATTTTGCCGTTCTCGGTTATCTGACGGCGATCCTTTTGTCAGTGGCAGTCTTGTTCATAGGTGATGAGATTAACGGTTCCAAAAGATGGCTGTCTTTGGGGCCGTTATCTTTTCAGCCGTCGGAGTTTGCCAAGGTTGCGCTGATTTTGTTCCTTGCCCAGATGGTGACGAAGAATGTAAAGGATATCGGCAAAATGCGGACCATGCTTAAGATTATGGTAATGATTCTTCCGGTGGTGGGCCTTGTGGGGGCAAGCAACTTAAGTACAGCCATCATTATTCTTGGAATCGGCGTTATATTGATTTTCGTGGCAAGCCCCAAGTACGGGCAGTTTATTTTTATGGGACTTTTGGGCGTGGGCTTCATGGCCGTGTTCCTTGCATTGGAGAGCTACCGGCTAGAACGGCTGGCAATCTGGAGGAATCCGGAAGCCTATGAGAAGGGATATCAGACGCTTCAGGGATTATACGCCATTGGGTCCGGAGGCTTGTTCGGGCGTGGGCTTGGGGAGAGCATCCAGAAGTTAGGCTTTGTTCCGGAGGCGCAGAACGACATGATTTTCTCCATTATCTGCGAGGAGTTGGGCTTGTTCGGCGCAGGGTTCGTGTTAATCTTGTTTTTGATTTTAATCTGGCGGTTTTTTGTGATTGCCACCCATGCAAGCGATTTGTTCGGCGCGTTAATCGCCACAGGCGCCATGGGGCATATGATGATTCAGGTAATCCTGAATATCGCCGTAGTTACGAACACCATACCCAATACGGGGATTACGCTGCCGTTTATCAGCTACGGAGGGACTTCAGTTATGTTTCTTCTGGTGGAAATGGGGCTTGTGCTCAGCGTATCGTCTTTGGTAAAATAGGGGAGTATGAAGAATGGGAAACAGGAGAAGAAGGAAGAAAAGGTCACACAGGATATACGCATTGATCGTTCTTTTGCTAGGGGCGGCGATTATTGCGGCAGTTCTCTTTCTTTTGTTCTATGTCCAGAAGATTGAGGTCAAGGGAAACAACTATGTGACGGAGAAGGAGATTATTGAAGCGGTTCAGGACGACGAGCTTTCGGTAAATGCATTGTATATTCTGGGAAAATATGCCCTGGGAAGGGGTAAGACCCTGCCAAGTCTTGAACAGATGAAGGTGGGCTTAAAAGCGCCGTGGGCTGTGAAGGTTGAGGTGAAGGAGAAGCCCATTGTGGGATACATACAGAACAAAGAGCTCTATGACTATTTCGATAAGGAGGGGCTTGTGGTGCTGGAGTCCACCGAGCTGATTGACGGGGTTCCCTATATCGAGGGGATTGGCGTGGGAGAGGTGAAGCTCTATGGGCATCTGAAAAGTAAGAATAGCAAGCTCTTTGAGCAGATTCTTGAGACCTCCAGGGAGATTACCAAGCATGAGCTTAAGCCGGACCGGATCGTGTGCGAGGAGGATGTGATCTGTCTGTATATCGGAAGGATTCGGGTTTGTCTCGGCAAGAATGTGTCGTCTGTGCAGATTGCGCAGATTCAGCCAATTCTTGAGAAGATTGGGGATAAGGAGGGAACCCTGCATCTGGAAAACTACTCTGAGGTTCAGGGGACCATTACATTTGAGGAGGAGCCGCTGCCGCAGGAGGCGGACGCCGGAGAGGGGCAGGATGGTTTGAATGGTTCCCAGGGGGTGGACGCCGGAGAGCCACAGGATGACGCAGGGGGTGCGCAGGAGGCCGCTGCCGGAGAAGGGCAGGATGGTTTGGATGGTTCTCAGGAGACGGGAATTGGAGTTCAAGAAGAAAAGCAGGAATAAAATTGAGAAAAATAGAGGAATTCTATTGATATTTTGCACAAAAGTCTATATTATATAGTATATATGGCAAAGAACACATTTCATTTGCTCTATGTGTGGGATGTATAATATATAATAAGGATAACAAAGGAGGAGAAACCCTTGCTAGAAATTAAAACGAATGAATCAGAAGCTGCGGCGAAGATAATTGTTGTTGGAGTCGGCGGCGGCGGCAATAATGCTGTGAACCGAATGATTGATGAGCAGATTGCCGGTGTTGAGTTTATTGCAATTAATACAGATAAGCAGGCGCTTCAGTTATGTAAGGCGCCGACACTTATGCAGATTGGTGAGAAGATTACGAAGGGGCTTGGCGCAGGCGCAAGGCCGGAGATTGGCGAGAAGGCTGCGGAGGAGAGCGCGGAGGAGGTGTCGTCAGCTCTTAAGGGCGCGGACATGGTGTTCGTAACCTGCGGTATGGGCGGCGGTACAGGAACCGGCGCGACTCCCGTGGTTGCGCGGATTGCCAAAGAGCTTGGCGCTCTGACGGTTGGCGTTGTAACGAAGCCTTTCCGTTTCGAGTCCAAGACACGTATGAACAATGCGCTGTCAGGAATCGAGAAGCTAAAAGAAAGCGTTGACACTCTGATTGTGATTCCGAACGATAAGCTGCTTGAGGTGGTGGACAGGCGTACCACCATGCCTGAGGCGCTTAAGAAGGCGGATGAGGTATTGCAGCAAGGTATCCAGGGCATTACGGACCTGATTAATGTACCTGCTCTCATTAACCTTGACTTTGCGGATGTTCAGACGGTTATGACGGACAAGGGTATTGCGCATATCGGTATCGGACAGGGCCGTGGCGACGATAAGGCTCTTGAGGCTGTTAAGCAGGCTGTATCCAGTCCTCTGCTTGAGACGACGATTGCAGGTGCGTCCCACGTTATTATTAATGTATCCGGAGATATTACTCTGATGGATGCTTCTGACGCGGCTGAGTATGTACAGGAGCTTGCAGGAGAGGATGCGAATATTATCTTCGGCGCTATGTATGACGATGCAAGGACAGACGAGGCCACCATCACGGTAATCGCGACGGGTCTTCACAACGTAGGCGGAAGCGCATCCAAGCTTAAGTCAAGGCTTGAGACGCCAAGGGGCGGCGCTATGAATCAGCAGGGCGGATATGACAGAGGTATGCAGCAGGGCGGATACGACAGGTCCATGCAGCAGGGCGGACCGGCTGCGCCGAGGCTGGACTTCGGAATGGGCGGCATGAAGAACAGCGGTGCGTCGGCTATGCCGAGACGTCCGGTGGGCGGAACTGCACCTTCTCTGGATACGCCAAGAACTCCGACCAGCAAGGTGAAGGAGCAGTCTATTAAGATACCGGATTTCTTTAAGAAGTAAGGGTTTGGATTGAGTTTGAATAGAGTTCCATAAGAGATTCGGACACATGGAAGTGTGTTCGGGTCTTTTTGTGATGTTATAGTTAAAAATGCCGAGATAGTATAATAGGTGGTTCTCTGGGGGGCAGGATTAGGATATATTCGGGATTGTTTGACAAAATCTGCCAACAAATTACAGAAATCTCCAATTATTTCCATTAATTTGCAGTTTATTCTCTTAAAATTCTTTCTTTTATGTCAAAAAAAGATACAAAGTCTTGTGCCTCAAATCGAGGGATTCCCACAAATCCATTTTCTTTCAAACTATATCTTGTGGTGTGCTCAGTCTGTCGAACGAAAATCGGGATTCGTCCCACCATCTGACAAAATCTTTTTGCCGTGGCTCGTATAATTAATCTTGCTTAAGTAATTAATCGATTTCGTGTCACTGATCGTATTCAAAGAAAGAAGGTGGAGTGTGCAATATGAGTTGTACATAGACGTGTTTTTCCTGGAGAATTTTGCGATGGACTATGTCATGCTTGCGGTTGTGCGCAAGATGCTTGGAAGCTCTGCACCGTACTGGCGGCTCTGTATTGGGGCGCTTACAGGGGCGTTTCTGACCTGCCTTGCCGTGGCCCTGCCGGTTCCATATGCGTCTGTGAAACTCATATTACTCCATGGACTGGCCAATATAGCAATGGTCAAGACAGGGCTTAAGACCGAGGGGATAAGAGAGCTTGCACGGGCCTGGATTCTGCTCTATATCAGCGGCTTCCTGGCAGGCGGAGTTTTCGGCTTCCTCAGACAGTATGTGAGGGCAGGAAGTCTGTTTTTCGCCTTGGCTGTCGCCAGCTACTATATGGTATCCGGTATCTGGGGTCTGGTGGCGTACCTGGGACGGCGCAGCCGATACAGATGCCAGGTGGTGCTTCAAAAAGGCGCAAAAAGGGTTACTGTGCAGGCTTTAATCGACACAGGCAACTGTCTAAAGGACGACATTACGGGAAAGCCGGTCAGCATTATTGACAAAAATGTAATCAAGAAACTATGGGGAGAAAATGACATAACAGGAATACGTTATATTTCATATCACTCTATCGGAAAAGCGGAGGGTGTAATGCCATTGGTCACGCTGGATGGGATGTATGTATGCAGAAAAGAAAAGGAATGGATTGAGAAACCGCTGGCAGCCATCTGTGAGGGAGAAATGACGGCTGACCGTTATGAGATGATTTTGAATCCTGATGTCTTAATAGGAGGGATAGACTATGGTAATAAGAGTTGCAGTACCGCATCAATTTAAACTGAAGGTAGTTCCGGATTTTCGGACATTGTTTTTTCCGGATAAAAAGGACGTCCACTATATCGGCGGCTCGGATATTCTGCCGGCCCCGCTGAATACCAGCGAGGAGACGGCGGCAATCAACGACTTAGGCTCAGAGGACGACGAGACGGCGAGGAAAATGCTGATTGAGCACAATTTAAGGCTGGTGGTGTATATTGCGAAAAAATTTGACAATACGGGCGTAGGGGTGGAGGATTTGATTTCCATTGGAACCATCGGGCTAATCAAGGCAATCAATACATTTAACCCGGAAAAGAACATTAAGCTGGCGACCTATGCGTCCCGCTGTATTGAAAATGAGATTCTCATGTATCTTCGCAGGAATAACAAGACTAAGATGGAGGTGTCTATCGACGAACCGTTGAATGTGGACTGGGACGGCAATGAGCTGCTTCTGTCAGACATTCTGGGGACGGAGGAGGACACGATTTATAAGGATTTGGAAAATGAAGTGGAACGCAAGCTCTTGATTAAGGCAATCAGCCGTCTCTCAGGGAGAGAGCGCACGATTATCAAGATGCGGTTTGGCCTGGGGATGCCGGACGGGGAGGAACGGACCCAGAAGGAGGTGGCGGATATTCTCGGAATTTCCCAGTCCTACATATCAAGGCTTGAAAAGAAGATTATGCAGAGATTGAAACGGGAGATGGTGAAGTATTCGTAAAAAATGCAAAGTATTCATAGAAAGAGGCCCCGAATGATGATATAATAAAAAGAAAAAGGGGTTGGAGGTATGAAACTTGAGTTTATTGGGGCGGCTCATGAGGTAACCGGCAGTTGCCATTACCTGAATGCATGCGGAAAGAATATTTTGATTGACTGTGGGTTGGAGCAGGGGCCTGACCTGTATGAGAACCAGGAGTTGCCTGTGCCTGCCAGTGCGATTGACTATATTCTTCTGACACATGCGCATATCGATCATTCCGGCAAGATTCCCCTCCTGTGCAGACAGGGCTTTGCGGGTGAGATTGTTACGACATTTGCCACGTCAGACCTTTGCAACATCATGCTTCGTGACAGCGCCCATATCCAGGAGTTTGAGGCAGAGTGGCGGAACCGGAAGGGAAGGAGAAGCGGAGAGGCTCTTTTTGAGCCGTTGTATACCATGGAGGATGCCGACGCTGCCATCAAACTGTTGGCGCCCTGCGATTATGAGCAGCGGATTACCTTGTGCGAAGGGATTGAGGTGCAGTTCAACGACATGGGGCATCTCTTAGGCTCTGCCAGCATTGAGGTTTGGGTTACGGAGGATGGAGTAACGAAGAAGATCGTTTTCTCCGGCGACGTGGGGAATGCAAACCAGCCGATTATTAAAGAGCCTGTGAAGGTGAAGGAGGCGGACTACATTGTGATTGAGTCCACCTATGGCGACCGGACCCACGGGGATGTGCTTCCTGATTATATCGGTGAGTTTACCAGGATTTTGCGGGAGACATTTGCCAAGGGAGGAAATGTAGTTATTCCCTCCTTTGCGGTAGGGCGCACCCAGGAGCTTTTGTATTTTATCCGAGAGATTAAGGAGAAGGATCTTTTACCGGAGTTCCGTGGATTTGAGGTCTATGTGGACAGTCCGCTGGCGATTGGGGCCACCAATGTATTTAACAAGAATGTGAAGTCTTGTTTTGACGAGGAGGCCATGGCTCTGGTGGAGAAGGGGATTAATCCTCTTTTGTTTTCGGGACTTAAGACCACCATTACAAGCGACGAGTCCCGTATGATTAATTTTGATGAGAAGCCGAAGGTAATCCTGTCTGCATCTGGTATGTGTGAGGCAGGACGGATTCGGCACCATCTGAAGCATAATCTGTGGCGTTCTGAGTGTACCATCTGTTTCGTGGGTTATCAGGCTGTTGGGACTCTGGGGCGCAAGCTGATTGAGGGCGCCGAGAGTGTGAAGCTGTTTGGGGAAAATATTACGGTGAACGCGAAGATTGAAACCCTCAAGGGTATCAGCGGACATGCGGATATGAACGGGCTTCTGGATTGGCTTGATGGGTTCGAGAAAAGGCCGGACCGTGTAATCGTGGTTCACGGTGAGGATCAGGTTACGGAGAATTTTGCAAGTCTTGTGGAGGAGACGTTTGGATGTCCGGCGTTTGCGCCGTATTCGGGCGGGACGCTGGACTTGATGACCAATGAGATTCTGACGGAAGGGGTGAAGGCTCCGAAAAAGGCGGTGGAGAAACCGGCGAGAACCCGCGCTGCCCAGGCGTTTCAGCGTGTGGTTGCGGCGGCAAAGAGGCTGCTTGAGGTGGTTTATAAGAACGAGGGGCTGGCGAATAAGGAGTTGGCGAAGTTCGAGACACAGATTCAGAATTTGGCGGATAAGTGGGATCGGTGAGAATGAGATAGGTGGAGAGGCGTTATCGGGAAGGGTGGTAGCGCCTTTTTTATAAATGGCTTAAAAGTCTAGTAAAGTCTATTGAATTAGTATACGTAATCCGACGTAAATTTATTGACAGCTATGTAGATGTATGCAATAATGAGGTTGGAGGTGGACAGCTATGTTTAAGGTGAATCCATACAGACCTGGCGCGGGCTTGATGCCTACATATCTTGCCGGACGTGACGAGGATATAGAGAATATAACACAGATGTTTCTTGCACTTACAATGAACATTCCGACACAATCCGTTATTTTCAGCGGACTGAGAGGCGTTGGTAAAACGGTACTGATTAATCGCTTACAGAAAATAGCAGAAGATAAAGATATTTTTTGCAGGCATATTGAAGTGGAAGAACGAAACGACTTCATTTCCCAGATTGCAGCTTGTTCACAGGCATTTCTGCGAAAAGTGAGCGCTAAGGAAAAGTTTAGGAATCTGATACAGAAGCCGTTGGACGCCATAAAAGCATTAGTCATATCTTTTGACCCGAATGATAATACATTTTCTTTATCTTTGCAGGAAAAGGAATTATACAGTTCCACTAATTTAACACAAAGTTTAACAGAAGTGTTTATTACAATAGGAGAGACAGCATATAAAACGGAAATTCCAATCTGCTTTTTTATAGATGAGATACAGTATATGAAACCTGAAGAATTAGGCTCTTTGATAGCTGCTTTACATCGTACGAACCAGTTAGGCTATCCGGTAATGATTATAGGCGCGGGTTTGCCTAAAATCTATAAAATGCTGTCGGACGAAAAGTCGTATTCTGAGAGATTGTTTTTATATAAAGAAATCGGGTCTTTAACGGGAGAACAAGCTAAAAGAGCAATTGAAGAACCGGCAAAAAAATTTGGCGTGTTCTATTCGGACAGTGCAATCGATAAAATTGTCAATGTCACAAAGGGCTACCCGTTTTTTATACAGCAATTATGCCAGATTGTTTTTAACAGCACAGATGGGGATTTCATAGATATTGATGATATCAAGGAGTATATGCCTGCATTTTTTGATACATTGGATACAGGTTTTTTTAAGGTGAGATATGAGAGATGCTCGGAAGGAGACAAAAAATTTATTTTTGCAATGGTGAAATGTGATGAATTGCCGTGTACGATTTCTAATATTGCAAAGAAACTGGATAAAAGAGTGAAAATGATTTCACCGACCAGAGCTCAGTTGATTAACAAGGGGATTATATATCCGGTCAGACATTCAGAATTAGATTTTACAGTACCGGAATTTAGTGGGTTTATTAAAAGGGCGGATGAATATATTCAGTGGTGTGAGGAGAGAGAGGCAGGACTTTTAACAATTCAAAAAAGCGAAGATTAGAAAAATCGTAGAGTAAGATACTCTGCGATTTTTCTTGTTTGATAACGTATCCATTATAACCATCTAATGAGAATAATTCAATACCTAAATCGTTTTTCGATGGATTTAGAAGATATTGGTATAATTATTTTTGTGTATTTATCTATTTATTGTCTTATAATTCTTATTTTTTCTGTATATTAATATAATTTTTGATATTTTTTTGTTAATTTATGTTGTAAACTGCTTAAAAAATTTCGCAGAGTATCTTACTCCACGAAATTAAAGGAGGTGTTTTCCATCTGGTATATCCTGTGTTGTGAAAATGGAAATGAGAAAAGAGCTGCCAACTTGCTGAGACAAAATTATTGCTGTCCCGATAAGGCAGAGATTTTCCTGATTACATTTGAAAAAATGAAACGGTACAAAGGGAGTTGGCACTGTCAGGACGAGCTTCTGTTTCAGGGATATGTGTTCGCAGATGTGGAAAACCGAGAACAGTTGGAGAAGGCTTCCCGTGACGCGGCAGTATTCCGGTTCTTTGACTCAGGAGAGTATAGCCTGTGTCTTAAGGATGCAGAGAAAAGCTTCCTGAAGGATGTGGGCGGGGAAGAACACCGTATTGCAATGTCGAAAGGATATATCAGGGACGGGATTACCTTTGTGACAGAAGGGCCTCTTTGCGGAAAAGAGTGCAGGATTCGCAAGATTGACCGGCATAAGAGGATGGCAAGGATTGACAGCCCGCTGCAATGTTTTCAGAGGCAGGGGTTGTGGATGGGGCTTGAGATTACGGCAAAGAATTGATTAAGAAAGCGCCGGTGTCAAGTGTTATTTTTCAGGTGTCATAAGCGGCACAAGAATAAGGCAGATAGAGAAACGAAGTTGTAGTTCTGGGCTATGATTTGGTTTTTATTTGTTACAAATTGGGAGAAAATGGGAGTTCAGGGCTTTGCCGTGGAGATGGCGAAGCCTGCCCTAAAATGAGGTGATTTTGATGTGGTATGCAATCCAGACGAGCACAGGCGAGGAGGAAGAACTTATCACGATGATCGAGAGGGTTGTTCCCAAAGGATACTACGAGGAATGTTTCTGTATCAGAAGGGAAAGACTCCGAAAGATTGGCGGGAAATGGGAGATTGACTTGTATCCATTGTTTCCGGCCTATGTGTTTGTGGCGACAGAGAATCCGAAGCGGATGTTTCTGGAATTAAAACGAGTTCCTAAGTTGACCAGACTTCTCAGTGATCAACAGGGCTCGTTTTTTTGTGTGGATGAAGATGAGGAGAGCTTTTTGAGAAGCGTTCAGGACGCGCAGCATGTGGTGAGGCGGTCTTTGGTGGAGGTGGATACTATCCCTAAAAATGATTCGGGAAAGATTTTATATAATGAACTAGCAAAGTATTATGAATAGGTATTAGAAAGATGAAAAAAGATAATTATACACCAAAGATTCAACTGTTTTTACTTCCGTATGCTGGCGGCACGGCAATTGCATATCATAGTTTAATTGACAAATTAGACTCTAAAATCGACAAATTTGCGATCGAATATCCTGGACATGGCGGGCGTAAATCAGAACCATATGTCTCTGATTTCGAGACACTGTTGGAAGATGTTGCATTCCAAATTAATTCAAAAATTGATTTAGAATGTAATATTGCTATATTCGGGTACAGTTTAGGTGCGATTGTAGGATTTGAATTAATCAGGAATAAGAAACTTTTAAAGTTGCCAAGTGCTTTATTTATAGCGGCGCAAGAAAATCCTATATTAAATTCTTTTTCAGAAAAGCTGTCTGATTGGAGTGAGGATGGGATTATCAATTATACGGTTGCTCTTGGAGGTATAGATGAAAGAATATTAAAGAATAGAAGATTTCTTTTGGCATTTATGGAGCCAATAATAAGAGATTATATGCTTCGTTTAGAATATAAATTTAATCCTGATAAAGATAAAATCAAGTGTAATACAATAATTTTTTATTCTTGCGATGATACACCAAGAGAAACTGTTGAGGGATGGCGAGAGTTGATTGAAGCAGATTGTTGCTTTATTGAATTTAATGGAAATCACTTTTTTATAAAAAAGTATACTGTGGAAATAGCGAAAGTTATTAATCAATTTTTGGAGAAAATAGTAATATGAATTGCTATAAAAAAATAAGTAATCACAGATTATTGTGTGAAAATAGAAAATATTCAATCTATTGTCATGCAGGAAAATTATATGTATATAAGAAGGTTTGTTTAGGGGAAAAGACTATAGTTCAAATTCCTATGCAGAGGAAAAATAAAGTAATTGTGGGTCTAAGATTTTTGGAAAGATTATTTCGTCTTGAGCCTAGATTTGCTTATTTTATTTCAGAAGATTGTATCCTTTTTTCATTCCAAGGGGCAATGTATCACTACTCCATAGAAAGAAGAAGGTTGAAAGAGGAACTTCGATATAGAGCAGGAATGAATAATACAGGAATGAATGCTATATCAGTATTAAACTATTTGAGAGAACGCGTTGGAGATGAAGGAACTTTAGTGTTACCTACTTTCCCGATATATAATGAAAAAAATTGTAGAGAAAAAGGTGTTTATGTATATAATCCTCAAAAAACGGCTTCGGCTACAGGTCTTATGACAAATATATTCCTTAGAATGCCTGGAGTGGTGCGAAGCCGATTTCCATGGAATACTTTAGCGGCTCAGGGACCGCTTGCTTTGAGTATGATGGAAAAGAATATGGAGTCTGATTTGGCACATGGAAAGAATTCATCGTGGGAGTATTGCATGAATCATCATGCAAAAATATTACTTTTGGGAGTTCGAGCAAGCCATACAACTACAATGGTACATGTTGCAGAGGACATTCTTGATGAAGCTTGGCCTATTAAAAATTGGTATGAAAGTAAAACATTTTACATTCAAGAAGATAAAAAAGAGGAAAAAAAGACTATAAGGGTCAGAAAAAATGATTGGGGGAAATATAATGCATCCTGGTATCGTTCTGTCTGCTTAGCCAAAGAAGGAATACTTGTCGAAAAGAAAATTGAAGGAATTAATATAGGTTTTATTGCTGACTCAAAGCAGTTAGTTGATTATATTATGAAATATGCATTGATGCATAAATCTTTTTTCATGGTGCCAAAGAAGGATTATAAATAATGAGAGATAAAAAAATATCTATAGCTATGGCGGTATGCAATGGAGAAAAATACTTAAAGGAACAGCTAGAATCTATATTGAATCAAATCGAAACACAGGACGAAATTGTTATTTCATATGATCCATCCATAGATGGAACTTTTGCATTAATACAAGAGTATGCAGAGAGGAATCCTTCTATAAAAATTTTTCAGAATGAAGAACATAGTAGAGGTTTGGTAAGCAATTTTGAAAATGCATTACAGCATTGTTCGGGAGATATTATTTTTTATTCAGACCAAGATGATATCTGGTTTCCGACAAAATTACAAAAGGTAAGTGAGAAGTTTGCAGATTCCAGAGTGACTGTTGTTATCCATGATACAATTCTAATTGATGCAAAGGGAAATGAGATTGCACCGTCAACTTTTGCAATACGGGGTGGTAATACAAGTTTAATAAAAAATTTAATAAGGCTGTCATATATAGGCTGCGCAATGGCATTTCGAGCTGATATGCTGCCGATTGTATTGCCTCTTGCAACGACAAAGCGTTCACATGATTGGTGGACTGGAAGCATATGTAGTAGTTTTGGAAGGATGGAGATTATACGTGAACCATTAATATTACATAGAATGCATGACGATAATGCAACCCCTAAAAAGAGACCATCACTATTTTATCAAATATCTGTGAGAATGAGAATAATAAGCCAGCTAATGGTTAGAAAATTAAAGTTCGCTTCTAAGAGAGAGGATTAGCTTAATAAGAGGATAATATGACAATTTATATTTTGGGATGGGTTTTTTATTCCCTGTTCTTATTTTTAAGTTCATGGAGAAGTAAAAATAAAAGAAAATTATTGTTAATAGGAACAGCAATTTTTGTATTTTGTATGTTTGGTTTGAGAAGTTTTGAAGTGGGAACGGATACACTGGCATATAAGAGATATTTTGAATTGTACAAAGAATATTCACTAAAGGATTTGCTTTTTTATACCTATTGGTTTAAAGATATGGAGCCAGGTTATGTTATTATATGTAAAGTGGTTTTATTGTTTACACAAAATGCAGAAATATTTCTAAAAATAATTGCAATCATATTTTCTGCTTTGTTTGTAAGTTTTTTAAGCAGGCTGGAAGAAGATGAAATATATTGGTGCGCATTTACATATTATGGATTATATACTCTTTGTACTGGATTAAATATCATGAGACAGGGGATAGCAATGCTTATTATTATGCATGCTTATCTTGCTTACAAAAAAGGAAAAATGAAGAAGGTAATACTATTATGTTTTATGGCTTTTTTTATTCATATGTCAAGTATTTTAGCATCTGCGGTATTAATTCCATTTACCATCATTAAAAACAGGATAGAAACTAATAAATATTTGAAGTGGGTACTGGTGCTAGGTGTATTTTTATGTTGTTTTTTATACAGATATGTTTTCCAATGGTTGGGAATTTTGGGGTATCTAAATAGAAATGCAGAAATAGGTACAACGATACTAATTATGATGTGTTACCTCTATATTATTTTAATGTTGACAAAAAGGGCTTATATTCAAAAAGATGAATTGTTTAATTTTTATTTTTTGGAAACAATTATTATAATTCTAATAATTATGAATTTTATGAGTGTTATTTCACCTGTATTTACGAGATTAACAACCTTATTAATTATATTTGCTAGTTTTATACCGGGTAAAATAAAAAAGAGTGGACTTAGTGTAAACTTAAAATTTATAGTTAGTGCGGTTACATATATATTAGTTAGTATATATTTTTTTCGTTCATTATTATCAAATATTGGTGGAATTGTACCATTCACATTTATGTAAAAGGCAGGAGTGGAGATGAAGTTTATATTAATTGATCCGGGAATATCTATAGGCGGAATAGAAGTATTGATGGCAGACTTTGCAAAATATTTGTCTGATAAAAAAATAGATGTTATATTTTTGGTTGGAGGACAAAGTAATAGTATATACTATGAGCTGATTAATACAGGATACAATATAAAATTTTGTGAAATAGAAGGGATTAATAACACAATATATTATTCTAAAAGAAATAATGTTTATAATAAAGATCGGAAAAAAGTATTTGAGTTAATTGATAAAAAAGAGCAAATTAATGTTGTGACTTGCTTTTTTTATACACTTCAATATGCTATGAATATATTTGAAAATTATTCTGAATATACAAGGATTTTGCAGATATGGTCGCATCCATTAGAATGGATACATAGGCTGGTTCATAATAAAGATTATGTATATAAAAAGAAAAAAAACTCTCTCTATTATTACCAGAGGAACTTATTACAGGAAATCACTCATAAAAATGCATCACATTTTATATCAAAATCAATTTTTGATTTTAATAATTGGTATTATGAAGCTGAACTTATATGTCCTGAAGGAGAAAAAATGTGGTGTGCGCCAGTTAGATTTAATCGAAAAATTGAACATACTGAAATTGGTAATCGAAAGATTACAAATCAGCTTCGTATATTATGGATTGGCCGATTAACATATTTCAAAAGTGATGCCATTATTTATATATTTGAATCTCTTGAAAAAATGAGTCAAAGATATCCAGAAATCAATTTTGTATTTAATATAATAGGAGATGGTTCAGAAAAGGATAGACAATATGTGAAAGATCATATTACACCACAAAATGTTAGTGTTAAGTATTGGGGAACGGTAAAACCGAACAATTTATATGAACATTTCAATAATAATGATCTTGGAATTTCGATGGGATTGTCGGTAAAAATTATGGCTGCGAATGGATTACCGGCTATTTTGATAGACTCATTGGATAGAAAATATAAGAGCGAGAAAAATTGTAATTGGATTTTTGAAACGGATGACGGTGATGCGGGAGATGGATTATATTATCATATTATGGGGTGTCCACTCGATTATAGAATGCGATTGGTTGATTTACTAGAAAGTGTTTTGAAAAAAGCAATAGATCTTGATGATTATTCGGCTAAAAGTAAGGAGTATATTGAAAATAAATATTCATATAAGAAAAAATATGATGACTTATATGAAGAAGCAATTAATTCGGAATTTAGGCCAAATACTTGCGATACATTTCACTATAATATATTTGTAAAATTTGCGTTTAGAATATATAAAGGACTAAAAAGTGTGATAAACAATGTTAAAAAAAGTTATGCAAGGTAATCCTTTTCTAAAAAATGTCTCTATGATTGTTGGAGGGACAGTATTTGCACAAATAATTAATATACTTGTCTCACCAGTATTGACAAGAATATATCAGCCAGAAATGTATGGTGTTTTCAGTACATTTAATTCTCTTGTTGCAATTTTCAGTATTTCAGCATCCCTTGATTATCAAAATGCAATTCCGCTGGAAAAAGAGGATGAAGATGCTGTACATCTATATTTTTTGGCATTTGTAATCTTAATAGTAGTATGCATTTTGTTTGGTATAGTATTTTTGTTTAGAGGAGATATTTTGTTAGCTAAATTGAATTATAGCAATATGATTCCTTATAAATATTTTTTAATTATAGGTATTTTTTTGACAGGATTATATAATATATTAATGCAAACCGCATTTAGAATGGATGCTTTTCAAATCATTGCGCGTACTAAATATGTGCAATGTTTTTTTTCTAATGGAGTAAAAATAATTGTTGGATTGATATCAAAATCGTCTATAGGGTTAGTGATAGGGGCAATAATCGGTCAAAGTGCAGGAATTTCTAATTTATATAGAATTTTAAAAAGCTCATTAAAAGATTTTAGGTTTAGCGGTAAAAAAATTAAAAAATTGATGATAAAGTATAAAAAATTTCCATTATTTTCAGCACCTAATAATTATATAAATTCTATGTCTGTACAGATGCCGGTTTTGATGATTTCAGGAATGTTTGGGAGTGATATCGTAGGATATTTTTCATTAGCGAATCAAATTGTTGCTATTCCAGCATTATTTATTGGAACAGCTATAGGTCAGGTTTTTTATGCTCAAATATCTAAAATCAAAAATAGATATTCAAATCAATTAAAAAAGGAATGTTTAAGGATACTGATAAAAATGACTATTCTTGGCGGAGTTATATTTTTGATGATTTCAATATTCCTTCCATTTTTGATTACAATAGTATATGGGGAAGAATGGAGAATTGCGGGAGATTTGGCAAGAATATTATGTATTAATGCTTTTGCTAGTTTTTTAGTGATTCCTCTAGGAAGAGTTTTGGAAATTATAAATCAGCAGCAAATTAGTCTTATATTCAATACAATAAGAGTAATCGTTTTGTTTGGAGTGTTTAACGTTGCACGAATATACAATTATAATATTTATCAAGCGCTTTTGGGATTCTCTATTGTAAGTGCATTGTTTTATATATTATTGATTATGGTTATCTTAAGGCAACTTAAAATTAATACGGAGGTATGCATATGATAAATTTTAATATTCCACCTTATGCTGAGAATGGAATTAAATATATCCAAAAGGCTATTGATTCGCATAAAATATGTGGGGATGGACAGTTTACTAAAAATTGTCAAAGATGGATAGAAGATAAATTTATGGCTCAGAAAGTATTGCTGACTACTAGTGGAACGACAGCTTTAGATATGGCATTAATGCTTTGCGATTTAAAACCGAATGATGAAGTAATTCTTCCTTCTTATACATTTTCTAGCACAGCTACGGCACCTGTTCTTTCGGGTGCTAATTTAGTTTTTGTTGATATTCGTCCTGATACAATGAATATTGATGAAACAAAAATTGAAGCGGCTATTACTAGTCGTACAAAAGTAATTATTGTTATGCATTATGCAGGAGTTGCGTGTGAAATGGATACGATAATGAAAATCGCAAAAAAACACCAATTATTAGTAGTTGAAGATGCAGCTCAAGGAGTAATGAGTACATATAAGGGGAAAGCGCTTGGAACAATTGGTGATTTTGGCTGCTATTCTTTTCATGAGACAAAGAATTATTCTATGGGGGAAGGCGGTGCTTTGGTACTCAATAACCCAATTTATAATGAACGTGCAGAAATTTTACGAGAGAAGGGTACAAACCGCGCAAAGTTTTTTAGAGGCCAGGTTGATAAATACACATGGATAGACTTTGGAGATAGCTATTTGCCGTCAGAATTGAATGCTGCATATTTATGGTCACAATTGGAAATAGCAGAGGAAATAAATGCAAAACGGCTGAGTTTATGGAATAATTATTATCAGGCATTTCAGAGTTTAAGTAAGAACAGTAATATTACATTACCTGTTGTTCCAGTAGAGTGTGCACATAATGCGCATATGTTTTACTTAAAATGTAAAAGTTTAAAGGAAAGGACAAAGCTTATTTCATATTTGAAAGAAAACGGTATTATGGCAGTATTCCATTATATACCTCTTCATTCTGCGCCAGCAGGACTAAAGTTTGGAAGGTTTTGCGGTGAAGATATCTATACAACTAGGGAAAGTGAGAAGCTTCTTAGATTGCCAATGTATTATTCTTTATCAAAAAGAGAGCAAGAGTTTATTATTGAAGCTGTCTACAAATATTATGATGTATTGATGAAAACGGAGGTTTTATGAAAACGATAGTTGGAGAAAAAGTTATACTCAGGCCGATTAGAAGAGATGATACGGATTTAATTGTGAGATGGAGAAATAATCCAGATGTAATGAAAAATTTTATTTTTCGAGAGCATTTAACAAGAGAAATGCATTATGATTGGATAAAAAACAGAGTAGATAGAGGGGAGGTCATACAATTCATTATTATTGAAAAAATTACGAATCAGCCGGTGGGGTCGGTATATTTTCGTGACATTAACGAAAAATTTCGCAGCGCAGAGTACGGTATTTTTATTGGAGAGGATAATGCCAGAGGAAAGGGGTATGGAGGTGAGACAGCAAAATTATTTGTTAAATATGGATTTGAAGATTTAGGTTTACATAGAATTAGTTTGAGGCTATTTGAAGATAATGAACGTGCATATCATAGTTATCAGAAAGCTGGATTTAAAATAGAAGGAAAATTTAGAGATATGGTATATTTGGAAGGAAAGTATCACAATATCATTTTTATGTCAATTATTTCAGAACATTGACATAATTTTTTATAAAACTTTAGAAGGTTATTAGAATGAAAATGAATAATATAATAGGAAATCGAAAAATTGTTATCGTAGGAGCTGGTTTTGTTGGTTCGTCTATAGCGTATTCATTGATGCTTAAAGATATAGCTCGTGAGATTATTTTGATTGATGTAAATCATGAAAAAGCATTGGGAGAAGCACAAGATATCAGGCACGGAATATCATCTATGGGCACATCAGATATTCATGTAGGAAACTATAAGGATTGTATAGATTGTGATTTGATTATTATAACAGCAGGACGTGGAAGAAGAAAGGGAGAAAGTAGATTAGATCTTGCAAATGAGAATACAAAAATAATGAAAGCTGTTGTTAAAAATATCAAACAGTATTATACGCGAGGTGTTATTTTGATTGTTTCCAATCCTGTAGATGTACTGACTTTTAAAGTAACAGAGTGGATGGGGCTGCCTGATGGGATGGTTTTCGGTACTGGTTGTGTACTTGATACAAGTAGGATGATTAGAAAAATTGCGGATTATTTAGGGTTAAGCACAGGGGTTATAAATGGATATGTAGTAGGTGAACATGGAGATGGACAAGTTCCTGTTTGGAGTCATGTGACTGTTGGTGGTATCCCAATAGAAGAATATTGTAATAATGCAGAGATTTGTTGGGATGAGGATACAAGAAATAGAATTTCAATGCAAACGAAAATCATGGGAACAGATATAATAAAAGCGAAAGAAAAAACACATTTTGGAATTGCAATTTGTGTTTGTTATTTGTCTGATGCAATTATCAATCAACGTCCTATTATTGCTTCAGTTTCATCATGTCTCCAAGGAGAACATGGAATAAGAGATATTTCACTATCTGTTCCATCAGTGATTGGGCCGTCAGGAGTCCAATTGAGAATTCGTGAAAAATGGACTCCTAATGAATATAGAAGTTTTTTTGATGCAATGGGAAAAATCAGGTTAGTATTATCTAAAATGAATGCTTAAAAGATTATAAATTTATAAAGGCAGGGAAATACAATGTTTAGTAACAAAATATTATTAATTACAGGTGGTACAGGTTCTTTCGGAAATGCTGTATTAAAGCGTTTTTTAGATACAGATATAGGAGAAATCCGTATATTTTCTCGTGATGAATTAAAGCAGGATAACATGCGGCATTTTTATCAGCAGAATTATCCAGAGTATAGCGACAAGTTAAGATTTTACATAGGGGATGTGCGAGATATCCAAAGTGTCAAAAATGCAATGTATAATGTTGATTATGTTTTTCATGCAGCAGCATTAAAACAGGTTCCCTCGTGTGAATTTTTCCCAATAGAAGCTGTAAAAACAAATGTTTTAGGGACTGAAAATGTATTAACAGCAGCTATAGAAGAGGGGGTTAGGAAAGTAATTTGTTTGTCAACAGATAAAGCTGCTTATCCGGTAAATGCAATGGGTACATCTAAAGCTATGATGGAGAAAGTAATTTTGGCAAAATCCAGAACTGTCTTGCCAGAAAAAACGGAGATAAGTTGTACTCGTTATGGTAATGTCTTATGTTCAAGAGGCTCAGTAGTTCCATTATTTATTAGTCAAATTAAAGAGGGAAAAGATATAACTATAACAGAACCGTTAATGACTCGTTTTATTATGAGTCTTGAAGAAGCTGTAGAATTGGTTATTTTCGCATTTCAGAATGCTAAATCGGGAGATATTATGGTACAGAAAGCGCCGGCATGTACAATTAAGATACTTGCCCAAGCGGTAAAAGAGTTATTTCATGCAAAGAATAATACTAAGATTATTGGAATTCGCCATGGAGAAAAAATGTATGAAACATTATTAACAAATGAAGAATGCTTACAGGCAATTGATATGGGAAATTTTTATAGGGTTCCATGTGACAAACGTGATTTAAATTATGATAAATATTTTAAAGAAGGATATGGAGAAAGAAAACAATTATCAGAATATGATTCAAATAGCACAGATCTGTTAGATATCAACCAGGTCAAGGAGAAATTATTGGGCCTTCAATATATCCGCGACGAAATCGCCAAATGGGAGGCAAGA
>ERZ808044.611-NODE-611-length-33651-cov-11.783314_pt1 | contig 33651 bp, 29 predicted proteins | sample MGYA00380195_ERZ808044 | MGnify/ENA primary metagenome ERZ808044 (study PRJEB31490, sample SAMN06133423) | mouse gut metagenome | isolation source: Z7_2 | host: mice | place: China: Chengdu | collected 2015-05 ...
TTCGGAGGCAAATACAGAATTATTGACTTCCCGCTCAGCAATTGCATTAACTCAGGAATTGATACTGTCGGTGTGCTTACGCAATATCAGCCGTTACGATTGAATACACATATTGGAATTGGCATTCCGTGGGATCTGGACCGTAATTTCGGAGGAGTTACGATCCTTCCGCCTTATGAGAAAAGCAGCAACAGTGAGTGGTATACGGGTACGGCGAACGCCATATATCAGAATATCGATTATATGGATACATTCAACCCAGAGTATGTACTGATCCTGTCAGGCGACCACATCTATAAGATGGATTATGAGGTTATGCTGGATTATCATAAGGAGAATAACGCAGACATATCGATCGCGGCGATGCCTGTACCGAAGGAGGAAGCAAGCAGATTCGGGATCGTGGTAACGGATGATGAGGGCAAGATTTCTGAGTTCCAGGAGAAGCCGCCTGAGCCGAAGAGTAATCTGGCTTCCATGGGAATATACATTTTCACCTGGAAGGTGCTTAAGGAGGCGCTGATCGCGCTGGAGAATGTGCCGGGATGTGATTTCGGCAAGCATATCATTCCGTACTGCCATGAGAGAGGCAAGAGGCTGTTTGCTTATGAGTATAACGGTTACTGGAAGGATGTAGGGACGCTTGGTTCTTACTGGGAGGCCAATATGGAGCTGATCGATATTATTCCAGAGTTCAACCTTTATGAGGAATACTGGAAGATCTATACGAACAGCGGAATTCTCCCGCCTCAGTATATTTCAGGACAGGCTGTGATCGACAGGAGCATTATCGGCAATGGTTCGGAGGTTTACGGAGAGGTGCACAACTGTGTAGTTGGCTCAGGAGTGACGATCGGCGAGGGTACGGTAGTCAGAGACTCTATTATTATGAAGGATGTCCGAATCGGGAAAGGCTGTGTGATCGACAAATCAATTATTGCTGAGAATTGTGTGGTTGGCGACAACGTGACATTTGGTCTGGGCAGCGACGTGCCGAATAAGTTAAAACCGGCGATCTACTCATTCGGCCTTGTGACGGTGGGTGAGAATTCAGTGATACCGGATGGAGTGCAGGTTGGAAAGAATACGGCTATCAGCGGACTGACGGCAAGAGAAGACTATCCGAACGGTATACTGGAGAGCGGAGAGACATTGATAAAGGCAGGTGGACGAGTATGAGAGCGGTAGGTATTATTTTAGCAGGCGGTAACAGTCCTAAGATGCGTGAGCTGACTTTGAGGCGGGCGATCGCGGCAATGCCGGTCGCGGGAAGCTACAGGGCGATCGATTTTGCATTGAGCAATATGTCGAATTCGCATATCCAGAAGGTAGCGGTACTGACGCAGTATAATGCGCGTTCACTGAACGAACACCTGAATTCCTCCAAATGGTGGGATTTCGGAAGAAAGCAAGGGGGGCTGTATGTATTTACCCCGACGATAACGGCAGACAACGGATATTGGTACAGAGGTACGGCGGACGCGATCTATCAGAATTTGGATTTTCTGAAGAAATGCCATGAGCCGTACGTGATCATTACATCCGGGGACGCCGTATATAAGATGGATTATAATAAGGTGCTGGAATATCATATTGAGAAGAAGGCAGATGTTACGGTTGTCTGCAAGGAACTCAATCCGAGCGATGATGCCAGCCGATTTGGAATATTGAAGATGGACGACGCCATGCGTATCGAAGAATTCGAGGAGAAGCCGATGCTGGCATCTTCGAATATGATCTCGACAGGAATATATATCATCAGAAGACGTCTTCTGATCGACCTGATCGAGCATTGCGCAGAGGAAGAGAGGCATGATTTCGTAACGGACATCCTGATCAGGTACAAGAAGCTGAAGAGGATGTACGGTTATGAGATAAAAGATTACTGGAGCAACATATCAACGGTAGAGGCTTATTATGAGACGAACATGGATTTCCTGAAGCCGGAAGTAAGGAATTATTTCTTCAAAGAAGATCCGGAGATCTACTCTAAGGTGAGTGATCTGCCGCCGGCAAAGTATAATCCAGGGTCAATCGTAAAGAACAGTCTTGTGGCGAGTGGAAGTATCATTAATGGTACGGTAGAGAACTCGGTTCTCTTTAAGAAGACATTCGTCGGGAATAATTGTGTGATCAAGAATTCAGTTATTCTGAATGATGTGTATCTGGGGGATAATACTTACATTGAGAACTGCATCGTTGAAAGCCGCGATACAATCAGAGCGAACACACGGCATGTTGGAGCAAATGGAGTTAAAGTAGTTGTAGAGAAGAACGAGAGATATGCACTGTAGTGCTGTTTCGAATGCGCAGGCTACTTAGCATCTGGTAATTTTTGCAGAAGAATTCTATCGATATGTTAGGAACTGTTAAGAAATAATTTTTAAATAGCGCGCTGGATTTTTCTTCGAGAGTGCTGCTTAATTTGAACAGTTCCTTAGTGCACGAAAAAGAAAGGGGCAAGAGAAAATGCAGATCACAGATGTACGCGTGAGAAAGGTGGCAAAAGAAGGCAAACTCAAGGCTGTTGTGTCCATTACCATGGACGAAGAGTTTGTAGTACATGATATTAAGGTCATCGAAGGGGAGAAAGGACTTTTTATTGCTATGCCTAGCAAGAAAGCTTTAGATGGAGAGTATCGCGATATTGCGCATCCGATCAATTCCGGGACGCGGGAACGTATACAGAGTATTATACTCGAGAAGTACGAAGAAGCATTGGAAGAGAACGAAGAGTAGGAAGAGGGGAATATTCCCCTCTTCTTTTTGTCGTCGGATGGAGCGCTATAGCCGGAAATGTAACATCTTTCTGGTCCTGGGATGGCAAAAGTCCAGGCGGTAGGCACACAGGCAGATGGTATGCCAGGCAGGTGCAATTCCGGAAGGTTCATGATAACGGGGATTGTACTTGGTATCTCCGATGATGGGGCAGCCCAGGTGGGCAAGCTGCACACGGATCTGATGATGGCGGCCGGTGTCAAGCCTGATATCAAGCTCTGTGCAGACGGTATCTTCAGGAAGCGAAGCCCGCTCCAAAGAATAAAAGCGCTGGCCGTCCGGGACAACGGTATAGTGAAGCCTTGCAGGTTTTGCGCCGGGGGTGCCGCTTTGGCAGATGCAAGACAGGTTCGTACGTGTATCCTTTACCATATAATCTTCCAGAGAGCCGCTCTCCATGGGCGGCCGCCCCTCAACCAGCGCCCGGTAGTATTTGCCGAAACCCTGCTGAGTAAGCTGCCGGTTCAGCTCTCTGGCGGCAGAAGGAGACTTGGCAAAGACGAGGATTCCTCTGACCGGCTGGTCCAGGCGATGGATGACCGCGAGATAGGGTTCGCCTTTTTCGGGGGCGTTCTGGCAGATATGGTTTTTAAGAAGGTTCACCATATCCGGTCTGCCGACCTGTCTGCTCTGAGTGGCGGTTCCGTGCGGCTTTACACATACCAGAATATGGCCGTCTTCGTATAATATTTCCGGGGTATCCGGCTGGGTGGGTAAATTCATCTGTAGATTCTCCTTAACTTCTTTTTACTTCTGTCTTTGACGGTAATTTTTCCTTGACTTTATTTCTGACTGCTCTTATCATTTAAACATAGTCTGTTAAAATGTGCAAATAAAACGAGGATGGTTGTTATGGAGTATCTGTTGTTAATTTTGGGATTTGTATTGCTGATCAAAGGCGCAGATTATTTTGTAGACGGGAGTTCCAGTGTAGCGCGGCTCCTGAAGGTGCCGCCGATCATTATCGGCCTGACTGTCGTGGCATTTGGGACCAGCATGCCGGAGCTCTCGGTCAGCGTTACGGCAGCTCTTAAGGGAGAGAATGACCTGGCGGTGAGCAACGTCCTGGGATCGAATATATTTAACCTGCTGGTAGTCTTAGGGTGCTGTGCCCTGGTTAATCCGGTGCAGGCAAAATGGTCGCTGCTAAAGAAGGAATTTCCGTTTTCCATATTTGTTGCGGTGATTCTGCTGCTGTTGAATTCAGATTTTTCTATTACCAGGGTGATGAGCGGCGAGGGGACGTTTGTACTGGGAAGATGGGGAGGGCTATTGTTCCTGATCCTATTCCTGATATTTATCTATGCGACCGTGAAAGCGGCGCTTGCGTCCAGAGGCGAAGTGGAATCAGATGACGAATATAAGATACTGACTCCGTTAAAAAGCGGAGTGTATATTGTATGCGGACTTGCGGGAATCGTCCTGGGGGGAGAGCTGGTTGTAAGCAGCGCTACAGAGATTGCAGTGAGATTCGGACTGAGCCAGACATTCATCGGGCTTACGATTGTGGCGCTTGGTACATCTCTTCCGGAGCTGGTGACGTCCATGGTGGCTGCAGGTAAGGGGGAGAATGACCTGGCAGTCGGCAATGTGGTGGGGTCGAATATCTTCAATATCCTGCTGATTCTGGGCCTGTCGGCGACGATTACGCCGATCGTACTGGATATTACGGCTGTATATGATACGATGATTCTGATCGTGGCAAGTCTGATCGTGTATGTGGCGGCATTGAGTAAGCGGGAGATCAGGAGGAATGAAGGAGCGTTGTTTTTGCTGGCCTATCTGGCATTTTTTGTATATATATTAGTACGGTAGGAAATTGTCAGATTGTTAGAATTAATCCTTGACAAATCGGCTGTCGTCTATTAGAATTACGTTTAATTGAATATCCCGCCGGCAATGAAGGGGGCTGCCGATCCACAGGGCAGTATCCAAGCTGCAGAAGGCGGGTTTGGCTGTGAAGAGGAATAGTAATGATAGAAGAGGTCCCACAGAGAGAGAATCCATGGCTGGAAGATTCTTGGACTTACCTATGATGAACCTACCTTGGAGCCACCGTATGAAAATATGGCGTCCGTCAGCGTTAATGACGATGAGAGAGAACTGCGAAAGGGTCGCAGTTAACTAGGGTGGTACCGCCGAGCTTTTCGGTCCCTTTTGTTGATGTAGGGGAGTCGAGGGTTTGGTGTTTTTTTATGTTACAGAAGAGCCCTGTATCGGAAGAACCAGAACCAGATACTCCCGAAAGTGCAGAATATCGTGGGGCAGGGGCCCTGCAGGAGAAGAAAAGGAGAAGAGAAACATGGCAAAGGAAAAATTAGTAAAGAATATCACGCCGCGTGATAAAAACTTTGCACAGTGGTACACAGATGTTGTACGCGAGGCTGAACTGTGCGACTATTCAAGTGTAAAGGGATGCCTTAATTATCTGCCGAACGGATACGCGATCTGGGAACTTATCCAGGCAGACTTAGACAGGCGTTTTAAGGAGACAGGCGTAGAGAATGTATACCTGCCATCGTTGATCCCGGAGAGCCTTCTTGAAAAAGAAGCGGACCATGTAGAGGGATTTGCACCGGAAGTTGCATGGGTAACCCACGGCGGTATGGAGAGATTGCAGGAGAGAATGTGTTTCCGTCCTACATCAGAGACTTTGTTCTGTGATCTGTGGGCGAAGTCGGTACGTTCCTACAGAGACCTGCCAAAGGTATGGAACCAGTGGAATTCTGTTCTTCGCTGGGAGAAGACGACAAGGCCTTTCTTACGTTCCAGAGAGTTTTTGTGGCAGGAAGGCCACACTCTTCATGCCACATATGAGGAGGCAGAGGAGAGAACAATTCAGATGTGGCACGTATACGAGGATTGCTACAAAGAGACGATGGCAATACCTTTCGTATCAGGAAGAAAAGCAGAACATGAGAAGTTTGCCGGGGCACAGGATACCTATACTATAGAAGCGCTGATGCATGACGGCAAGGCGCTGCAGTCGGCGACCAGCCATTTCTTTGGAAGCGGATTCCCGGATGCATTTGACATCAAGTATGTGGATAAGAATAATCAGCTTCAGAGTGCGTATGAGACCTCCTGGGGATGGTCTACAAGAAGTATCGGCGGGCTGATCATGGTTCACGGTGATGACGACGGACTGGTACTTCCACCGCATGTGGCTCCGGTTGAGTGCCGGATCATTCCGATCGCTCAGCACAAGGAAGGCGTACTTGACAAGGCGTATGCATTACTGGATGCTCTTAAGAAGGCCGGATACAGGGTTAAGATCGACGACTCCGAGAAGAGTCCGGGATGGAAGTTCTCCGAGCAGGAGATCCTTGGCATTCCTACCCGTATCGAGATCGGGCCAAAGGAAGTTGAGAAGAACCAGCTGGTTGTGGTACGCCGTGACAACCGTGAGAAGATTACGGTATCTATGGATGAGATCGAGACAAAACTCAGAGATATATTAGAGACGATTCAGCAGGATATGTACGACAGGGCAAATGATTTCCTTCAGAGCCATATCGATTCAGCGGTTACCATGGATGAGATGACTGAGAAGTTCAAGGCAAACCGTGGGTTTGTGAAAGCTTGCTGGTGCGGTGATCCGGAATGTGAAGGCGAAGTGAAGTATGTGACAGGCGGTGCGGCCACAAGATGTCTGATCGAGGATGAGGATATGATTTCAGACAAATGTATCTGGTGCGGAAAACCTGCGAAGCACATGGCTTACTGGGGTAAATCTTACTAAGAAACTGGCTGCTCACAAGATGGGCGGCCTTTTCTTATCGCCGGTTTACAGGCGGAAAATTTCAGAGATAAAATAAAGAAATGGTTCATACAATAAAATAAATGTTAGCAGAAGTTGGGATGCTGTGTGAAGTTGTTGCTGTACATGACAGATTTTATTGTGCCGCTTGTGATCTTTGGGATCGTGTGTTATGGAATCATGATGAAGGTCAATGTATATGATACCTTTATCAAGGGGGCAAAGAGCGGTTTTTTTACTGTGATTAAGATCATGCCAACGCTGGTGGGACTGATGGTGGCCGTAGGGATCCTGCGGGCATCCGGGTTCCTGGATTTTCTGTCGGGGCTGATTGGGAATTTTACCCGGTACATAGGGTTCCCGGGAGAACTGGTGCCGCTTACCGTGGTGAAGATGTTCTCATCCTCTGCGGCTACAGGGCTGTTGCTGGATCTGTTCAAAGAACATGGGACCGATTCCTATATCGGGTTGATTGCTTCTATCAGTATGTCCTGCACTGAGACCATATTCTATACGATGAGCGTGTATTTTATGACGGCAAAGGTGACGAAGACGAGATATACATTGACGGGCGCGTTGCTTGCTACTTTTGCCGGTCTTGCGGCCAGTGTGGTTCTGGCGGGTGTCTGCTTATAATGACTGGTGAAAAAAGGAGGCTTTACAAATGAAAATAAGAGAAGGGTATATGCCCTATCTGGAGTATAAAACTTATTATCGCATCGTGGGAGAAAAGACGGGGAATAAGAAGCCGTTGGTGCTGCTGCATGGAGGTCCGGGTTCTACGCACAATTATTTTGAAGTGCTGGACCGGCTTGCCGTGGAGGACGGGCGTGAACTTGTGATGTACGATCAGATTGGATGTGGGAAATCCTATGTGGAGAATCGGCCGGATCTGTGGAATGCCAGGACCTGGGTTGATGAGCTGGCTGCACTCAGAGAATTTCTGGGACTTAAGGAGATTCATCTGTTGGGACAGTCCTGGGGCGGAATGCAGCTCCTGGATTATGTATGTAACCGGAAACCGGAAGGGTTAAAGAGCCTGATCCTGTCCAGCACATTGCCTGCATCCTGGATGTGGGGGATGGAACAGCACCGTATGATTAAGGAGCTGCCGCAGGAGATGCAGGATGCTATAGAGAAGGCAACGGCCTCCAATGATTACAGCGATCCGGCATATATTGCCGCTGAGGCAGAATACATGCTGCGTCATGCGGCGGGCGAAGTAACAGATGAATCACCGGAATGTCTGAGGCGTCCGAAAAAGACCGGAAAAGAAGCTTATGTTGTGGGATGGGGACCGAACGAGTATACTCCTCAGGGAACCCTGAAGGATTATGATGTGACAGACCAGCTCGCGGATATCAGGGAACCGGCGCTTGTGGTGAGCGGGGGCAATGACCTGTGTACACCGTATATTGCGAAATATATGTATGACCGGATCCCGAATTCCAGGTGGGAGCTCTTTCGGACATGCCGGCATATGTGCTTTGTGGAAGATACAGACAGGTATGTGGAGCTGATGAAAGAGTGGCTGAATCAGTATGATTGATCAGACACAAAAAAGAGGATGCGGCCTTGGGAGGGGATGCATCCTCTTTTTGAGAGAATAATGAATGAGGCATTATTACGATATGCCATCTTCGTTTATTATTTTAGCAGATATTATGCATATTTTAATAGTATATAGAGGGTTTCTTAGCATAAACTTAACACGATTCGTTATCACTCATTTTCATCTTCCCGCATCCGGTATCCTACGCCGACTTCCGTAAATATGAATTGGGGCTGGGAAGGGTTTTCTTCAATCTTTCTGCGTATATTTGCCATATTGACACGAAGGATTCGGTTGTTATCACCGGTATAAGGGCCCCACACGTTGGACATAATGGCAGAATAGGTCATAACTTTGCCGGAGTTTTTTGCCAGAAAGGCAACAATCTTGTATTCCACCTGAGTCAGGTGTATTTCCTCCCCGTTAAGCTGTACGATCCTTTTTTCGAAATCCAGACATAACTCCCTGCACTTATAGGGTCGGATATAGAGGCTCGAATTGGAATCCATCCGGTTGCTGTGCCTTAAGGAAGCCCGTATTCTTGCGAGCAGTTCAGGGGTTCCAAAGGGCTTGGTGATATAATCATCTGCCCCGAGGTCTAAAGCAATTACCTTGTCTCGCTCACCTGTGCGGGCAGATATTACGATGATAGGGCAGCTTGTCCATTTCCGTACGGATGTGATAATATCATTTCCATCGATATCGGGAAGGCCAAGGTCCAGGAGTATGATGTCCGGGCATTGAGAACTGATCAGTGAGAGTCCGGACTTCCCCGATTCGGCTGTAATTACACGGTAGCCGTTGGATTTTAATGCTTTCGACATAAAATCTGCAATATTTCTTTCATCTTCAATGATTAATATAGTATAGTTTGGAGTTGTCATATACTCGTCTCCTTATGCATATGCCTAGTTTGATTATATTTTATATTACCGGCAGGGAAAATGCAAATTCTGCGCCGTCTTCATGATTTTTTGCGGTGATCGTGCCGCCATGTGCCTGTATGATCGTGCGGCAGATCGAGAGTCCGATCCCCATACCACGTTTGGTATCTGAGGTAAGAGAACCCTTATACTGCCCGCTAAAGATATCCGTCAGGGCAGATTCCTGTATACCCTTTCCGTGGTCGATCACGTGGAAGGTAACGGTGGATCCGTCGTTTGTGATGACCAGGTCTACGGGCTTTATGCTCTCGGAATGGACGACAGCATTCTCTAACAGATTGATCAGAACCTGCTCGATGAGAAGAGGGTCCATGGGGATCATAAGCATCTCATTGGGAGCGGTAACATGGATGGAGGCGTCCGGCAGCCGTTTCTTTAGACGGTCAATTGCTTCAGAGACAACTTCTTCTACAATCTCCAGTTCTTTGGTGACTTTATGCCCGTCGCTGTGGATCCGCGTAACGGACAGCAGGTTTTCCACCATATTCAAAAGCCAGTTGGAATCTTCGTTGATGGTGGTAATCAGTTCCAGTTTTTCATCAGCACTTAGTTCTGTATGATTTTCGATATACGAAGCAGAGGAGCCGATGATGCTGGTCAGCGGTGTGCGGAGGTCGTGGGAGATGGCGCGCAGGAGATTCGCCCGAATCCGTTCCTTTTCTGCTTCATTGAGTTTGCGTTCTCTCTCGGCAATCATCTCATCCTGCCGGGTGAGCTTGGTCGTCATCGCACTGGTTGTGATGGCAATGATCAGCATGCAGATGAAAGTAACCGGATACCCGCTTATCGAAAAGTTAATCTCAAAAAACGGATAAGTAAAGCATCCATTGATAAATATAACACAAAACAGGGAAGAGAGAATTCCATACAGGTATCCGGTAGTTCCCCGGGCGATCAGGATGAGCGCCAGGATATAGACCAGTGCGATATTGGCGGTGTTATCTTTCACAAAATGAAAGAACAGGAATGCCAGACCGGTTGCGAGCAGAAGAATGGCAAGTGTATAAAAAAGGTTGCACAGTATCTTTTTCATGATAGTTTTTTGTTCCTTTATCTGTATTGTTATCTGTATTTAAGTATAGCACTAACCTTTGGAAAAGGAAAAGGCTTTACATAAAAATCGCTTATTGATATAATGAGAGCAACTTATAAACGGTGCGATTAAAGAGTGAGGAAGATACTTATGAGATTATTAGAAGAACGGATCCGGAAAGACGGAGTGGTTAAAGGCAACGACGTACTTAAAGTAGACAAGTTCCTGAACCATCAGATGGATGTGGGACTGTTTACGGAGATAGGAAAGGAATTCCAGTGTTTGTTTGAGGGGGAGAAGATCACCAAGATTTTGACGATCGAGGCATCAGGGATCGGGATTGCCTGTGTGGCGGCTCAGTGTTTTGGTGTTCCGGTGCTTTTTGCTAAAAAGAACAAGACAAAAAACATTGCGGGGGATGTGTATACGTCTAAGGTGGAATCTTTTACTCACGGGAGGGTGTATGATATTATCGTCTCCAAAGAGTTCTTAAGGCCGGAGGACCGGGTGCTGCTGATCGATGATTTTCTGGCCAACGGTGCAGCATTGATGGGACTGATCACACTGGTGCGGGAAGCCGGTGCGACCCTTATCGGAGCGGGGATCTGCATTGAGAAAGCTTTTCAGCCGGGAGGCCGGAGAATCCGGGAGATGGGCGTACGGGTAGAGTCATTGGCGAGAGTGAAGAGTATGAGTGAGGAGAATGGCATCGAGTTCTGCGGGTAGATCGTATATTTCTGCAAAAGACATTCATATACTGTAATAAAGGCGAATGTCTGGAGTTATGTATATGAAAGAAGAGAAACATAAGAGATGGAAGAATTACGTAGTACTTGTGCTGACATTGGCGGTAGCCCTTGCGGGGTCATTCAAGTATATTTCCGGTTATTCAACGGTTTCTAACAATGTAAATGGAAGAGAGATGCCTATTTGCTCCGTAGAAACGAAGGAGAAGAAGGTTGCGCTCACATTTGAAGTGGCATGGGGAGATGAGGATATCAGGAAGATTCTGGATATCCTGAAGATACATGGAATCCGGGGGACATTTTTTATGACAGGGGATTGGGTGGAGAAGTACCCGGAGATTGTCAAAGAGGTGGCAGCAGCGGGGCATGATCTCGCCAATCACAGTAAAAGCCACAAGAGCATGGTGGAAATGGACGAAGAGCAGCAGCGTGCACAGATCATGCAGGTGCATGAGAAGGTAGAGGAGCTGACAGGAGCCAGGATGCAGCTCTTCAGGATACCTTATGGCAATTATGACAGTCCGTTGATCCGCACTATACAGGATTGCGGTTATTACCCCGTTCAGTGGTCTGTGGACAGCCTGGATTGGAAGGATTATGGTGCAAAGTATATTGTGGACGCGGTCATGGATGACAAGAATCTGAAGAACGGTGCGATCGTCCGACTTCATTGCGGAACCAAATATACGGCGGAGGCACTGGAAAAACTGATAAATAAATTAGAAAAAAAGGGCTATCAGATCGTTCCGGTATCAGAGCTGATCTACAGAGAAGGGTACCATATGGATGTGACGGGCAGACAGATAAAAGATGTCAGGAAAGGGAGAGAAGATGGATAGCAGAGTATCGGTAGTCAGTATTATTATTAAAGATGAAGAATCAGCGGGAGCAGTCAATGAACTGCTCCATGAATTCCGGCAATATGTGGTGGGCCGCATGGGGATCCCCTATAGAGAGAGGGGAGTATCGATCATCAGCGTGGTCCTGGATGCACCCGGGGACGCGACCAGTTCACTTTCAGGCAAGCTTGGAATGCTTGCAGGAGTCAGTGCAAAGACGCTGACAGCCAAGGTATGATCTGGTACGCCGCTAAAATCGATTGATCCCATTCTGCAGCTCTTCCGCCCATTTCTGTAGATTGTAGGTACGGCCTCCAAAGAGTTTCAGAAGTGCGCCGGTTGGATGATTCTCGTTGGCGAATGCGTTCGCCTCATCGGTGTCTACATGCATGGCAAGCGCGAAATTCGGGTGGACACGGACCACCACGTCGGCGAAGATAAGGGAGCGTTCAAAACTCTCCATGATTACAAAGACCTCGTCGTTATCCTTCACGTTAAGCTGGATGGCCTGTACAGGGGTCATATGGATATGCCGCTTGGCGACGATGACACCGTGATCCAGTTCGATCTGTCCGCCAGGACCTTCTAATATACAGCCAGGCGTGTCTCTGGTGTCTCCGGATTGGCGGATGATGCCGGGGATTCCAAGCTTGCGGGAATCGGTCATAGAGATCTCTACCTGTGTCTCGTTACGGAAAGGTCCAAGAACGGCGACATTCTCAAAGGAGCTCTTGGGTCCTCGCACGGCGAGCCGTTCCTCGCAGACGTACTGTCCCGGCTGGCTTAATTCAGCCTTGAAGGTCAGCTCCTTCCCCTCTCCGAATAAGATGTCAAAATCTTCACGGCACAGATGTATGTGCCGGGCGCTTGTTTCGATTGGTATTGCCAGTCCCATATTGTTCACCTCATTTGTAGAATATTTTGTTATTCACGGGAATGTGCACTTTGCTGCACGGAATCCGATTGTGTCCGAACAATAATCATATTCTAACAAATGCGGTATCTTTTTTCAATGGGAATACTTCCATTTTCCCGTGAAATGGAATATAATGGGTGGCAGAAGATGTTCCAAACCGAATGGAATAAGACAGGAGGATATGCTGATGAGAGACATATGGGAAGATATCAAGGAATTTTTTGCGAGAGACTGGACGCCGGCAGAGAAGGTGCTGGTAATCTTATGCTGCATCATGTTGGGAGTGATCAAGGGATTCTGTCTGGCGCCGATCAAGAAAGGGATCAGCTGCGGCAATAATAACGGCAATTCCTATGTACAGGCTGATGACGGAAGCTTTGAGGCGGCAGAGTAACAGGGAATTACTCTTTGCGTGAATTGTAATCTTGGGCATTTTGTCAGGTTGACAAAGTGCCTGTTTTTATTCTATAATAAGTCAGGCAAAACAAAGGCGTTTTCATCATGGCATGAGAGCGCCCATTTTTATTATAGTATGCAGGCAAGGCAGGGATGAACAGACAGTGAAGAAGAGAAATGTTTTGTGAGCAGGAGGGAGATATAGAATGAATCAATATACAAGAAAAGATATTATGAAACTGGTGGAGGAAGAGGATGTGGGCTTTATCCGCCTGCAGTTTACGGATATCTTTGGCACGATGAAGAATGTTGCCGTCACGACGAGTCAGCTTGAAAAAGCGATGGATAATCAGATCATGTTTGACGGCTCGTCTATTGAGGGATTTGCACGGATCGAGGATTCGGATATGTATCTGTACCCGGATCTGGATACATTCGCAATTTTTCCGTGGAGACCCCAGCAGGGGAAGGTGGCACGGCTGATCTGTGATATTTATAAACCAGATGGGACAGTGTTTGAGAGTGATCCGAGATATATTTTAAAAAAGGTATTGTCTGAGGCAAAAGCGATGGGATACGATTTTGACGTGGGGCCGGAGTGTGAATTCTTCCTGTTTCACACCGATGATGACGGCCGTCCGACGACATTATCCCACGAGAGCGCTACATATTTTGATCTGGGGCCTTTGGATCTTGGGGAAAATGCACGTCGGGATATGGTGCTGACGCTTGAGGATATGGGATTTATTATAGAGGCGTCCCATCATGAGGTGGCGTCGGCACAGCATGAGATTGATTTTCAGTATGATGAGGCTCTGAAAACGGCGGACAATATCATGACTTTTAAGTTGGTAGTCAAGACGATTGCGAAGCGGCACGGCCTCCATGCCACCTTTATGCCCAAACCCAAATACGGAGTCAGCGGATCCGGGATGCACATCAATATGTCGCTTAGCCGGGACGGTATCAATGTATTTGCAGATGAGAAAGATGAGCATGGTCTTAGCCGGGAAGCATATTATTTTATCGGCGGGGTCATGAAACATATGAAAGCGATCAGTTTTATCACCAATCCGATTGTGAATTCCTATAAGCGGCTGGTACCGGGATACGAGGCGCCCGTCTATATCGCATGGTCTGCCAAAAACCGGACGCCGCTGCTGCGGGTTCCGGCTATGAAAGGGAAGTCGGCGAGGGTTGAGCTTAGAAGTCCGGATCCGTCGGCGAATCCCTACCTGGCCTTAGCGGTATGTCTGGCGGCCGGACTGGACGGCATCAAAAATGAGATTATGCCGCCTGGCAGCATCGACTGCAACATTTTCGAGATGACAGAGGAACAGAGACTGTCGGCGGGAATCGAGGCGCTCCCCGGAAGCCTCAGGGAGGCGGCAGGGGAATTTGAGAAGGATCCCTGTATTCAGGCTGTGCTGGGGGAAGATTTATCAAGGAAATACATCCGGGCGAAGGAAAGAGAAGATGCAGAGTACCGCGCACAGGTTACAGAATGGGAGATCGGAAGATATCTGCATCGAATGTAGGAACAAAAGACTGGAAAAAGGCTGTATCGGATATGTATCTGATACAGGATGGCAGGGGGTGTGAGTTTTGGTTGGTATTATTGTTGTATTTCCCAGTAAAGACAATGCGGCCAATATTCGCAACCTGTTAGTGCGGGGCGGTCTGAATGTTACCGGAGTCTGTACGACAGGCGCACAGACACTGCAATATGCCGATATGGCAGGCGAAGGAATCGTAGTGTGCGGATACAAATTAAGAGATATGATGTATACGGAGCTTAGGGAATATCTCCCTAAGGATTTTGAGATGCTCCTTGTTGCGTCTCCTGATAAATGGAGTGAGGGAAGTATAGAAGGTGTGATCGGCCTTACTATGCCTGTCAAAGCGTATGACTTGATGAATACGCTGGAGATGATCGGCCATACCATAGAATGCAGGCGTAAAAAGCGTAAGCTGGAACAGAAGAACCGTAATTCACAGCAGAGGGCAGTAATTACAAAAGCGAAGGAATTGTTGATGAGCCGTAACAATATGTCGGAGGAGGAGGCTCACAGATATCTGCAGAAAAGCAGCATGGACAGCGGGACGAATATGGTTGAAACGGCGGAGATGGTCTTAAGTGTTATGGCGAAGTGAGAGCTGTTCAATTCTTTCTGAGGAACTGTCAGATAGAATGGGGCGGGCAAATAAACTTTGAAAAGAAAAGCAGACAGGAAAGGAAGTCGGGAAAATGAAATTTACAAAGATGCAGGGATTAGGAAATGATTATGTATATGTGAATTGTCTGAAGGAGAAGCCGGAACATCCGGCCGAAGCAGCGAAGCGTATCAGCGACAGGCATTTTGGCATCGGGTCAGACGGCCTGATTCTGATCTGTCCGTCAGAAAAGGCGGATTTTGAGATGGTGATGTACAATGCGGATGGTTCCCGCGGGGAGATGTGCGGCAACGGGATCCGCTGTGTGGCGAAATACGTCTATGATAACGGGCTTACTGATCAGACCCACATATCAGTGGATACGCTTGCGGGAGTTAAATATCTGGATCTGACAGTGGAAGACGGCAAAGCCGTGCAGATAAGAGTGGATATGGGGGAACCGGAGCTTCGGGCAGGAAAGATCCCGATTCTTTCCAGCGTAGTGGATGAAGAGTGCGCCGTAGATGAAGAAACTATCCTGGGAGAAGAGATCCTGGGGGATGATAACCGGCTTGTAGGGGAAAAGATTACGGAAGAAGGCGGCCGTTTCCCGGAAGAAGACAACGAGTGCAGCGATGAATCTGATGCCAGGTTCATAGACGAATCTATAGTGGTAGATGGGATGGAATACCGGATGACAGGCGTATCTATGGGAAATCCTCATGCAGTCGTCTTCCTGGAGGATGTAAAGCATCTGGATATTGAGAAGATCGGGCCGAAGTTTGAGAATCATGAGAGATTCCCGCATAGGATCAATACGGAGTTTGTCCGGGTGATCGACCGTGAGACCATAGAGATGCGCGTGTGGGAGCGCGGCTCCGGCGAGACACTTGCCTGCGGGACCGGCGCATGTGCCGCGGCCGTGGCAGGCATTCTTAACGGGCTGGCAGAACGCAGGGTCACGGTGAAGCTGCTGGGAGGCGATCTGCTGATCGAATGGGATGAAAAGAGCGGCAGAGTCTATATGACAGGACCGGCGGTCACGGTGTTTGAAGGTGAGATAGAGATATAGGATGATGGGGAAGGAGAAGAGAAATGTTTAAAGTAAATGAAGATTATCTGAAATTACCGGGCAGTTATCTGTTTTCGACCATAGGGAAGAAGGTGGCGGCGTTTGAAGAGGCGAATCCGGATAAGAGCATCATCCGGCTGGGAATCGGTGATGTGACCCAGCCTTTGGTACCGGCGATTATTGAGGCGCTGCACAGTGCGGTGGACGAGATGGCGCATGCAGAGACCTTTCACGGATATGCACCGGATCTTGGTTATGAATTCTTACGAAGCGCTATGGCAAAGAATGATTATCAGGACAGAGGATGCGACATCCGTGCAGACGAAGTGTTCATCTCGGACGGAGCAAAATGTGATTCTGGAAATATCCAGGAGATATTCGCGAGGGATAATAAAATCGCAGTCTGCGATCCCGTCTATCCGGTCTATGTTGATACCAATGTGATGGCAGGGCGCACAGGAAGCTACGACCCGGACAAAGAGGTTTGGAGTGATGTGATCTATATGCCGTGTACGAAGGAGACAGATTTTGCGCCGAAGCTTCCCGGAGAGACGCCGGATATTATTTATCTTTGTTTCCCGAATAACCCGACGGGTTCCACGATTACAAAAGCGCAGCTCCAGGAATGGGTAGATTATGCCAACCGGGAAGGGGCGGTCATTATCTACGACGCGGCATACGAGGCGTACATATCTGAGGAGGATGTGCCGCATAGTATCTACGAGTGCGAGGGAGCGAGAACATGTGCCATTGAGCTTAGAAGCTTCTCGAAGAATGCAGGATTTACAGGAGTGAGGCTTGGCGCCACCGTGATCCCCAAGGAGGTAAAGTGCGGAGACGTTATGCTGCATTCTCTGTGGGCGAGACGGCACGGCACGAAGTACAACGGCGCGCCCTACATCGTGCAGAAAGCAGGCGAGGCGGTCTATTCTGAGTCAGGGAAGGCACAGCTAAAGGAGCAGATCGCTTATTATATGAAGAACGCCAGGGTCATCTACGAAGGTTTAAGAGATGCGGGCTATCAGGTGTCGGGCGGTGTGAACGCGCCGTATATCTGGCTTGAGACACCCAAGGGCATGACATCCTGGGAGTTTTTTGATTATCTGCTTGCGCATGCCAACGTCGTTGGGACACCGGGGTCAGGTTTTGGACCAAACGGTGAAGGGTATTTCCGTCTGACGGCGTTTGGGTCTTATGAGAATACGGTGGCGGCAATAGACCGAATCAAGAAGATGTAAGACCGTCATTACAGAGCCGTGCATTTTGCTGCGCTGCATCCGCGCCAATAAAATGACGCAGCCGGTCAGGCTGTGAGTTGCAAAGATATAAGTTACTCCTATACTTTCTGCAAAGAGAGTGATAAAATAAATTTATATCAAGTTTTAGAGAAGGGGGCCGTTGGCATGCGAACAGCAAAAAAGTCCTGGCAAAATGTATTGTATATATTAGTCTTGTTGGTGGGTATCTGCGTGCTGTTTCAGTGGTATTCTACCGCCAACAGCAAGCGGATTGAAAATCAGAATCTGAATTATGCCATGGATTCTGCACGGCAGACTACACAACGGATTGACAGTGAATTTACCAATGCACGGAGGCGTGTGCGCAATTATACATATTTCCTGAGCGAGTCTTTGGATGAGCCGTATATCAGTAAGGAGATGCTTGGGGAACTGGAAGAGAATTCGGATTTTAATGCCTTGCAGTTTACGAACAGTGAGGGGCTTAACCTGGCATCTGACGGAAGTACGTCCGACAGCAGGGACAGGGACTATTTCATTAAGGGGATGCAGGGCGCAAGCGGCAGTTCCATGGTTCTGAAATCACGTATTACCAATAAGGCTATGATGATTTTTTATGCACCTCTTAAGTGTCATGATGAGACATTCGGGGTACTGCTGGGATTGTATTTTGCGGAGGATTATCTTCGGGAATTGCTTGCCACCAGTTATTTCGGGGAGACGGCGGACGTCTTCTTGTGTACCAGGAGCGGGGAGGTGATTGCTTCATCGGACGGTGCACGTTATACAGGGTATCTTCCTGATACGCTGCAGGATACCGGTGTGATTGATTCTCAGACTGCGGAATCTGCATGGAAGGTTTTTCAGGGTGAATCTGATTCGGGGGCCTTTGTCTGCGCGTCCGGCAGTAAGACGGATAATTTGTGTGTGCTTAACGTGCCTAACAGTGAATATGTGCTGGTTCAGACTTTCCCAAAGAATGTAACCCAGACGATGCTTCACAATGCGAATCATATCGGAATGATTCTGCAAGTGTCGCTGATCTGCCTGTTTGCTGTCTATATTCTTGTGCTGTTGGTTCAAAGCCAGAGGAGAAGGAAGATACTGGAACGGGAGAACCGGGAGATGGGCTATGTGATCAGCGGGGTGAGTACGCTTTTTGCCCGGTTTATTCTGGTTGACCTGGAAGAGGATTCCTATCATTATCTGACTGGGACTGTGCCGGAGATGGGCCGGATTTCCAGGAGCGGCCGGTACAAAGATTTTGCGTCCTATCTTTGTTCTTTTCTGGTAAATGACGAGAATCGGCAGAGCTTTTCGGAGATGCTAGAGAAGGATGCGATTGTCCGGGAACTGGGCAGTGACGGTACGGATATTCAGTTTGAGTACCAGACTCAGCTGGAAGATGGCGCAGCCTGGGAACACTTTAACATCATCTGTCTGGAACGGCGGGATGGAAAAGCCAGTAAGGTTCTCTTCCTCAGACAGAATATTACCGGACTGAAAGAGAAAGAATTGCGTGCCCAGGCGGAGATTTCTCTGGCAAACCGCAAGGAGAGGCAATATCGGATTGCCATTACATCGAATGCATTCTGTACATTTGAATTTAATCTCTCTCAGGACCTTGTTGAACAGGATATCGCATGTGCGATAGACGGACTCCAGATTTCTCTGCTTGAGAGGGCAGGCCTTCATGTGCCCTGTTCGGCTTCCGAGTATTTTGAGAGGTGGAAGGATTTTGTCTTAGAGGAATCCCGGGAAGAATATACTGCCGTGGTTAATCTGGCAGAGCTGAAACACCGGTATGAAAACGGCGAGAGTGAAGTCACTGTGGATTATTGGAGCCGGACTCTGGCTGAACAGCAGATATGTATCCGCCAGTCCTTTATTATGACTCAGGATGATGATACCGGAGATCTGATGGTGATGGTAGTGTCCAAGAATATTACCCTTCAGGTACAGAAGCAGCGGGAGCAGACTCAGGCTCTTCAGGATGCGTTGATGCAGGCTCAGCATGCAAACCGTGCCAAGACTACATTTCTTTCGAATATGTCTCATGACATCCGTACTCCTATGAATGCGATTATTGGTTTTGCCACAATTGCTATCAGCCATATTAACAACAGCAGCCAGGTGGAGGATTGTCTCAGGAAAGTATTGTCTTCCGGCAACCACCTGCTCAGCCTGATCAATGATATCCTGGATATGAGCCGGATCGAGAGCGGCAAGGTTCAGATCAAAGAACAAGAGTGTAATATATCGGAGCTGACCCACAATCTGGTGCATATTATCCAGCCTCAGGTTAAGGCTAAGCAGCTTGAATTGTTCATCGATACTTACAACATAGTCAATGAGGATGTAATAGCGGATTCACTGAAGTTAAGCCAGGTATTCGTGAATCTTTTAAGCAACGCCGTAAAATACACCCCGGCAGGCGGAACCATAAGCTTTCGCATCTATCAGGAGACTACATTTCACCGGGGGTACGGCGATTATGTGTTTATAGTAAAAGATAATGGTATCGGTATGGCCCAGGAATTCGTGGAGCATATTTTTGAGCCTTTCGAGCGGGAGGCAAGTACCACCAAGACAGGGATCCAGGGAACGGGGCTTGGAATGGCGATCACCAAGAATATTGTTGAGATGATGGGCGGTACCATTAAAGTCAGCAGTGAGAAGGGCAAAGGCAGTGAGTTCCGGGTGGAAATGAGCCTGAAGCTTCAGGATGTAGAGAAGAATTCGTCACAGATTGAGGAACTCCAGGGATTGCGTGCGCTTGTGGTGGATGATGACTGTGACAGCTGTGAAAGCGTGGTTCAGATGCTTGGGCAGATCGGGCTGCGTGCAGAGTGGACGACTTCGGGCAAAGAAGCTGTTTACAGGGCGAAGAGCGCGCATAATCATGGGGATTCTTACCACACATATATTATTGACTGGCAGATGCCGGAGTTGAGCGGTGTCGAGACTTCAAGGCGTATCCGTGCCGCTGTCGGTGAGGATGCACCGATCATTATCCTTACGGCCTATGACTGGACGGATATCGAGGAGGAGGCCAGAGAGGCAGGAGTCACTGCGTTCTGTGCAAAACCGTTGTTCATGTCTGATTTGAAATCAGCCTTGCTGGCCGCCAATAACCTGGTTGATAAGAATGAAGAATTTACCTGGACGCAGGCAGATTTTAACGGCAAGCGGGTTCTTCTGGTAGAGGATAACGAATTGAACCGGGAGATTGCGGAGGTTATCCTTGAGGAGACCGGTTTTATCACAGAAGCTGCTCCTGACGGTACCGATGCGGTAGAGATGGTGCGCCGGTCCGCGGAGAATTATTATGATGTGATTCTCATGGATGTACAGATGCCTGTGATGGACGGTTATGAGGCCACCAGGACTATCCGCGCCCTGCCGCGCGAAGATGTGAAGGATATGCCGATTATTGCCATGACGGCCAATGCGATGGAGGAGGATAAGGAGGCTGCGCTTAAGAATGGGATGAATGCCCATATTGCGAAACCCCTTGATATTGATCTGTTTCTGGATATTCTGAAGAAATATCTGGGGTAAATCAGTTTGTTAGAAAGGAGCCGTAAAAAGGATGAAGAAGAGTTTTAATACGAATGGGTATTGTGACCCAGAACTTCATTACATGGTTGACCTGTCAGGCCGCTTAAGAGAGATCAAAGCTATGGTCGATGCCGGAAAATATTTTACCATTAACAGAGCCAGACAGTATGGAAAGACGACGATATTGAATGCTCTTGCTTCATTTCTGAAAAAAGATTATGAAGTGATCAGCCTGGATTTTCAGAGTATCAGCTATGCCGATTTTGAATATGAGCAAAATTTTGTCGCTGCATTTTCAAGAGAATTACTTGAATGTACAGAACATATCCCTTTGGGAGTGGAAGGAGATCTGCAGTTGTATTCGACCGGAAAAGTTAAGGAAGCAACTTTATCGGTGCTGTTTCATACATTATCAGAGTTATGTGAGAAGACAGAACGGAAGATTGTTCTGATTATAGATGAGATAGATACGGCTTCGAACAATCAGGTATTTATCGATTTTCTTGCTCAGCTTCGTGCATACTATCTGAGAAGGAGAAGAACATCTGTTTTTCAGTCTGTGATTCTGGCAGGTGTCTATGATGTGAGGAATATCAGGAGAAAGATTCGACCGGATGAAGAACATAAGACTAATAGTCCATGGAACATTGCCGCAGATTTTCTTGTAGATATGAGTTTTTCAGCAGAAGAGATTGCAGAAATGTTAAAAGGATATGAGGCTGATTATCACACAGGAATGGATATTTTTCTGTTAGCAGAATTGTTGTATCAATATACTTCCGGTTATCCTTACCTGGTATCGCGGCTTAGTATGTTCATGGATGAAAGAATACCGGGCAGTGTAGATTTCCCGGACAGGAGCAGTGCATGGACAAGAGAAGGATTTATGGAAGCTGAAAAGAGACTGGTAAATGAAAATAATACGTTGTATAGATCTCTGATAGGAAAGCTTGCGGATTATCCGGCGCTTAAGAGTGTATTGCATGAGTTCTTGTTTGCCGGAAAGCCTATACCATATATAGCAACAAATGATTATATTGATATTGCGGCAATGTTTGGTTTTATAAAAAATGATAATGGAAATGTGAAGATATCCAATAGGATTTTTGAGTCTGTTCTGTATAATTATTTTATATCCGAAGTATTTGCATCGAGTGAAATGTATGATGCAGGGGTGCAGGAAAAGAATCAGTTTGTTGTAAACGGGCATCTGGATATCAGAAAAGTACTGGAGAGATTTGTAGATACATTTGATTATCTTTATGGAGATCAGAATGACAGGTTCTATGAAAATGATGGAAGAAAATATTTTATGCTGTTTTTAAAGCCGATTATCAATGGTATTGGGAGCTGCAATGTAGAGGCAGAGACCAGGAACCGGGAAAGAATGGATTTGGTTGTTGAATATCGCGGAGAGCAAAGTATAATCGAAATGAAGATTTGGCGCGGCAATTCCTACAATGAGAGAGGGGAAGAGCAGCTTGTGAGATATCTGGACTATTATCACCTGGAAAAGGGATATATGCTCAGCTTTAATTTTAACCAGAAAAAGGAAATTGGAGTGAAGGAGATTATTCTTGGTGACAAAATTTTGATTGAGGCAGTTGTGTAGTTGAACTTTCATTTAAAACAAGAACAGCGTGCAGCTCTCATTTGCAGAGTGCACGCTGTTCTTATTTTATCTTACTTTAAGCTGTCAGCCAATCAGAACTTGTTTTTCTTTTTCGCCGAGAGCGTTGCCTGAAACTCCGGCAGCGCCGCCCTTCCAAGTTCTGTCACGGGTTTGATCCATTTGCCGCTTCGGGTATACCATAATTCGAAGGCAAGACGAATCAGCTCATCTGTGTATATGAAGGAAAATACTGCAAGGAACGGCAGATGCAGGATCATACCTGCTGTCCATGTAGCCGGGACGCTTACGGTAAAGAGACAGATGATCTCCAGTAATGTTCCGAATACGGCTTCTCCTCCGGCGCGGTAGCAGCTGTTCATGATATAGTTGCAGGTTCGGACAGTTCCGGCGGCCAGATAGATCAGAATCATGTATTTTCCAAAAAACATAGCGTCTGTCCCAAGACCGAACAGAGAAAGCATGGGCCGGTTCAAAAGCAGTCCGGTCAGACAGATGCAGAAGGTGATTGCCGGGCATAATATTGCGAACTTTTTCACATATTGGTAGCCGCTCATAAGATGGCCGGAGCCAACTTCCTTTCCCACCACCACGGAAGAAGCATCCGCGAGTCCTCCGAAGAAGGCGAATACAAATCCCTCCAGGACACGGAATGCTGCCATGGCTGCAATGGCCGATTCCGACTGATGGCCGATTACAATATTGATCAGCATCTGTCCGATTCCGTAGAACAGTTCATTAAAGATAATGGGGAGGCATTTCCCCATATATTCCTTAAGGAAACCGTCACGCCAGGAGAACATATCTTTTAGTCTCAGCGTGACCGTGTTCTTATCCTTTAAAAGAAAAATCAACAGTATAATAATATTGACGATGCCGGATACCAAAGTGCCGACCGCAGCGCCTGCCGCGCCCATCCGGGGCATGCCGAAACGGCCATAGATCAGAATCCAGTTCAGCACAAAATTAGTGATCAGCGCAAGGATGGAGCTGATCAGAGGCGGCTTTACCCGCTCTGTCGAGCGCATCAGGAAGCTTACGATCATGGCAAGTACCTGAAGCGGGTAGGCAAAACCTACGATTCGGATATAAGGAGCGCCGATTGCGATAATATTTGCTTTATCCGTATAGATTCCCAGTATAAATTCAGGGTTGGCAATTGCCGTTCCTCCAAATAGCAGTGATATTGCCAACATACAGGTAAGTGCAAGACCAAAGGCACGGTTGATCCCCTTTTCATTGCGCGCTCCCCAATACTGTGAGAAAAACAGCAGCCCTCCGCTTGCAAATCCAAAGTAGCTGGAGAAAAATAAGGATGTGATCTGAGAGCAGATGCCTACCGCTGCTACGGATAATTCACCCTGGCTCCCGATCATAATAGTATCGACCATGCTTGCCGTGGTGGACAGAAAATTCTGAAACGCAATCGGCAGCGCGATCGTAAATACTATGCGAAAGAAATTTCCCCAACTTGTTTTTTCGCTTTTCATATTTCACTTCCTCTCATTATATTTTCTCCTGGAAAAAGGCCAGTATCATCCATTATACGGTGAAAAACATATTTGTCAATACGGTGAGAGGAATTATTATCTCTATAGCTTTTGGAGGTTTGGCGTTACCTTGACGGAGGGGCTGGTGTGGACATACATTCTGGACAGATCACATTCACCGTCCCCCTGGACCATGCACAGGAATTCCCAGCCGTAGCGCTCATAGAAGGAAGTATGGTCAGTGAGAAGATACAGGGTAGAAATCCCCATCTCTTTCATATCTTCGCAGACAAAGTGCAGCAAATTGCCTGCGATACCCTGGCAGCGGTATTCCTCTTCCACGTACACGGCGCATACATTGGGGGTCAGGTCTTTGCGGTTATGGAAATCATTTTCAATCACACCCAAACCACCGGCAATGGTCTGGCCCTCCATGGCAAGATACCATTGCGGTATCACTTGTTTATTTTTGTGATTATGGAGGCATGCCCGGATGCTCTCGGTATAGGCCTCCAGAGGAATCCCCCATTTCTGGTGGAACCATTCGGCTGCGGCCTGAGCCAGTTCGTGATGTTCTCTTAATTTGATAATTTCAATCATTTGTCTCCTCTTTTCTCAAAGTGTTAATAAACGTCACGCCGGAACTTCGTATTCTTCATTGCAGATTCATTGCATCAGAACAGAATAATGAGTAACGAAGCTCTGCTATAAGGCATATAGTGATACATGTACTAAAAAACACTTTAGAGCTTAATTTAACTCTAAAGTGCTTTTAAGTATAGCATATGGGATATCTATTAGCCAGACTAAAATAATCTAATAAGATAGCCTGATTATTTATCTATTTAAAGAGGGGCCATTATCCCTCGATGGCAATATATTTCTTTTTATCTATAGTAAAGAGGGGCCGTTATCCCTCGATGGCAATATACTTTTTCTCCTCGATTTCCGGCTTTTTCTCTTCTGTCTTTGGAATCGCCAGCTTTAATACTCCGCTTTCATACTTTGCATGAATATCTTCTTGTTTTATCTCTTCTCCGATATAATATGATCTGCTCATGCTTCCGGCATAGCGTTCCCTGCGTACAAACTTTCCGGTCGCCTCATCCTTCTCATCTTTGTCAAGGTTCTTCGCGGCACTTACCACCAGATAGCCGTCCTTCAATGCCAGAGAAAGTTCTTCTTTCTTAAAACCAGGCAGGTCGATATCTACCTCATAATGGTCATCGTGTTCCTGAACATCTGTCTTCATCATATTCACTGCATGATTGCCATACAATTTCCTCTGTGCCCTCTGCATTGCCTTGTCATTATATACGGGGAAATCAAAAAATCCATCAAAAAAATCATCAAATAAGTTTTCTCCAAAAATACTAGGTGTCATCATAAGTCATCGCTCCTTTTCTTATTCAAAATAATTTTTGTTTGTTCTATATGTAATATAACACTTATATTAGCACTTGTCAACAGAGAGTGCTAATGATTTTGTGAACTTTTTGTGAAGACAAATATATCTTAATCTATGTGGGGAATTTGAATTATAGAAAATACCAATAATTGTTTCTCGAAAGAGGGCATGTTATAATGAAGTTATCGAGTTTCCCAACTTAATTATACGAGGAGAAATAATTATGAAGATTCAGAAACATGTAGGGGATCAGATGACTCCATCAGAACGTAGAAAAGCCATCAGGGAGGGGAGCGATTATGACAGAGTTCCCTGTGTTCCGTTTATGGGGGAGTTCAAGTGCAGACTTGCCGGAATCAGCGTATGGGATTTCTGGCATGATCCACGGAAGATGGCGGACGCCGAGATTGCCGCGTTTAACAGATATGGTTATGACAGGATTGTGATTGGCCCGAATACCAGAGGGATTACGGAAGCGATGGGCGGAAAGTTTATCTATCCTGAAAAGGGAGTCCCTTATGCCGGCACGCCGTTGATCAAGGACTATGCCGGACTGGATGATATGGAGAGCGTAGATGCGAAAAGGGATGAGCGGATGCGGACGTTTGCCAGAGAGGCAGAGATTCTGGCGGAGGAAGTGAATGATATCGTACCTGTAGAGATGAGCATAGGAGGGCCGTTTACCATCGCGTCGAATCTCAGGGGAGTGGAACTGCTTCTTCGGGACTGCAGGAAGTGTCCGGAGGAAATCCATAAGATTATGCGGTTGATTACGGAGAGTCAGAAATCATGTATTGATATGGCGGCAGAGTATGGGTTTGGGATTGCAATGGCGGATCCGGTAGCGAACCCGGCTTTGATCGGGCCGAAGATGTATGAGGAATTCATATATCCCTACACAAAGGAACTTACAGACTATGCCGTTGAAAAGACAGGCGAGAAGGTATCCCTCCATATGTGCGGGAAGACCTACAGTATCTGGAAATATCTGTGCAGGTATGAATTGAATGAATTAAGTCTTGATAATATTATTGATCTTGAACGGGCGGTTAAGGAACTGGGGGAGCAGATTCCGATTGCGGGAAATGTAGACCCTGTGGAAGTTGTGATGAACGGGAGCCAGGAAGAGATATTCCGGGCAGTAAGATTCTGTATTGAAACGGGAAGAAAGGCACAAAAAGGATATGTACTTGCTACCGGATGCGATGTGCCGGATATGACAGACCCTACTCAGATTGACTGGATGATGGAGGCGGTTCGAAAATATCAGTGAAAGGATCTTTAAGAAGAACGAATCAGGGCAGAAGAAAATGTGCGTGAGGAAAAGAGAAAGGGGATAGAGGCGTTGGAGATAGAAGGGTTAATGGAGCGTATCGATTTGCCGGAAGAAGCACGGGTATTAGTACGTGAGGAGCAAATTAGCGATGAGGAATACAATATTTGGAAAGAAAAGTTTTATCAGGATATCAGACAGTTTGTTGACGAGTGGAAGGAGATGGAGGATCGTTATGTATGGGCGTTAAAATTCTATTTGCTGCTGGCTGTTGATACCTATGAAGAATACCGAAGGAGAGGATATGCGGACAGAGTATTTGACCAGACTTTTTATGACATTACGATCTGGTGCGAGGAATGCCTGCGGAAGCATGGAGTCTATGGCCTGGAAGAACTGTGGTGGCTTGGACAATCGGTAAAACTGAAACTGTTCCGGCTTGGCAGACTGCAGTTTGAGCCGATTCTGACTGATAAGGATATGGAAGGAAAAGAACGGTTGATCAAGGCAGGGACGAAAGCGCTGAATGTCCACATTCCTGCCGGGGAACCGCTTGGAATGGAGGCGTGTCAGGAATCTTTCAGGCAGGCAGAGAGGTTCTTTGAAGGAGGATATCAGATTTATGTCTGTGATTCATGGCTGTTGTCGCCGCATTTGAAAGAAATACTTCCGGAGACCAGTAATATTATCCGTTTCCAGAACCTTTTTGAGGTGACAAGAGTAGGATATGAATATCCTCAGGCAGAGCAGAGAATATTTGGGGAAGTGTTTGAGGATAAGCACAGATACCCGGAGAATACGCTTCTTCGCAGGAAAGCGAAGGAGTATATTCTTTCCGGTAAGGATCTTGGGATAGGAGCAGGTTTCTTCGTACGAGAGTGACGTCTTGACAGGGGCTGGCTATGAAGTGCAAATTGTTATTTATAATCCCTATATTTGCAATGAAATATAGGGATTTTCTATTTGACTTAACAGTAGAAAATATATAGATTATATATAACGGAAATTACAAAAAGAAAGGAAATGTACGTATGAAAAGGAAAATGTTAAGTGTATTGCTATGCGCAACAATGGTAGCTGCACTGGCAGCAGGCTGCGGGTCTGACGCAGGTTCAGGCTCCGATTCAGGTTCGGGAGACGAGGGGAAGAGCGAGTCTGCCGACGGAAAGACAACCCTTACATTTTGGTGTCACGAGAATGAGCCATGGGTAAAATCTTACAAGGAGATGGCGAAGAAGTTCGAGGATGCGAACCCGGATTATACGGTGGAGGTACAGGATTATCCATTCAATGTGTATAATGATAAGATTCAGACCGCATTGACGTCGTCGACGGCAGGACCGGATATCGTAGCCGTATGGGGAGGAACAGCGCCGTCTTTTATAGAGTCGGATGCACTTTCCGAAGTACCGGAAGATCTGGTGAAAGAATTTGAAGAAGATTACATGGCGCCTACCCTTGGAATCTATCAGAAGGAAGGTAAGTATTACGGCGTTCCGATGGAGTTCAATCTGGAATATGGCGGAATGATAGTGAATAAGAAGTTATTTGACAAGTCTGAGCTCTCTTATCCTGAGACGTGGGAAGATCTCAGGAAAGTTTCCCAGGAAGTTTCTAAGAAGAATGGCGATATCGTAGAGATGAAGGGCTTTGAGATGATGGACGGCGATTCTCTGATCTGTAATTATCTTGCCATGATTCTTCAGCAGGGCGGACAATATCTGCAGGATGATAATTCGATTGATTTTGCCACTCCGGAAGGGATCAAGGCTATGGAAGAGATTCTTGACATGTATCAGAAGGGTGAATGTGATCTTGAATGTCTGACATCAGGCGAATATTGTTTTAATGATGTATATCAGGATAAGGGTTATATGGCGTCTGTCGGTTCATGGGCAATCGGCGAGGGCACGGATTCTTATGAGTTGACTTATGGCACAGATTTTGAATATGTTCCTGTTCCGCAGTATGGGGATGAGATGGCATTTGCATCTGAGACAGGATGGGGAATTATCGTTCCGGAAAACGGCGCCAATAAAGAAGCGGCATGGGAATTTGTAAAGTTTTTCAGTGAGCCGGAGAATCTGGTACAGCACAACATTGCATGTAATCAGCTTCCGCCGAGAAAATCATTGTTAGACAGTGAAGAATACAAAGAAGCGATGCCGAACATCACATTTTTACTGGATATCCTGCCAAGCGGCCAGTGGATGGGGCCATATAATACATCAGATATGCGGGAGATTTTCAATCAGATGTTCATAGATCTGTGTCAGTCCGACAGCCCGGATGTGGAAGGAGCTTTGAAAGATGCGTCGGCAAAGATTACAGAGGGATGTCAGATTGGTTACTCGATGGATTAATAGTTTGGGAATGTCATGTGATATTAGTTCGTGGAACGGCAGAGGATACAGAATGTGTTCTCTGCCATTTTTGGAGAGAGAAGTATGAAGAATAATCGGTTTGTAGCTGCGGTACTGATACCCGGTTTCTTATTTTTATTTATATTCGTGGTATTTCCGGTAGTATATGGATTGGGAATATCTTTCTATGATTACAATCCGGCGAATTCTCAGAACCCATTTACAGGTCTTGAGAATTACAGGCGTCTGGTTCATGATGAGATATTCTGGCTGTCTGTTAAGAACACGGTGCTCTTCTGTGTGATTGCGGTGGCGGGGAATATTGTTATTACGCTTTTTCTTGCTGAGATCATCTCTGTTCTTCCGGCAAAGTGGATGAAGACGATGTTCAGGACTATTCTTTTTATTCCTTGTATTGCTCCTATGGTGGGGACATCTATGGTTTGGAAATACGGTATATTCGGCACGGACGGGGGCCTTTTGAACCGAATTGCGGGATTGTTCGGATTTGCGCCGAAGAACTGGTTCCTGACGACGTGGCCGATGATGATTTTGATTATTGTCTATACGCTGTGGGCGGATATCGGATACAATGTGGTGCTTTTTACCGCGGGTCTGGAAGGTGTTCCGAAGGAATTCGATGAAGCAGCGGCGATTGACGGTGCGGGACCGGTGAGAAGATTTGTGTGGATTAGACTGCCTCTGATCGGACGGACCTTCGCTTTTGTGGCAATCATGACGATGGCGAATTATTTTCAGATGTTTGCCCAGTTCCGTGTATTTGTGGCTAACGGCGGGAGGAATTATTCGGCGATGGTACTGACAAATTATATCTATAAGATGAGTTTTGACAGCTTTGATATGGGATATGCGTCGGCAGTTGCGGCAGCGCTTTTTGTACTCGTATTTATTGTGGCGATGATTCAGAATAAGATGATGCGTTCGGATTGGAGTTATGAATGATGAAGCAGAGAAAAAGAGCAGAGTATAAGAAATATCATTATGTCATTATTGCATTTCTGGGGATATTTTCGGTTGTAATGATGTATCCAATGGTCTGGATGTTCCTGACATCTTTTAAGAGTAATGCGGAGATCCGGACACATCGGACGAAGTTCCTGCCGGTCGAGTGGACGGCAGAAGGCTATCAGAGTGTATTTGAACGTGCGCCGATAGCGAGTTGGTTCATGAATAGTATGCTTGTGACGATATGTATAACGGCGGCCGTGATTCTGACCAGTACATTGATTGGTTTTATCTTTGCCAAATACGTATTCAAGGGGAAGAAGATTTTATTTGTGCTGTTGCTGGCAACCATGATGGTGCCGCCCCAGGTCACAATGATTCCCAGGTATCTGATGATTCAGAAGATGCATCTTTTTAATACACGCTGGGCGCTGATTGTGCCGGGGCTTGTCAGTGCGTTTTCGATTTATCTGGCAAGGCAGTTTATCGCGGATATTCCTGACAGCCTGTGTGAGGCGGCTAAGATTGACGGCGCAGGGCCGCTTCGGATCTATTGGCATGTTATCCTGCCGAATATTAAGCCTGCGATAGGTTCTATCGGAATATTTACAGCTATGATGCATTGGAATGATTATCTGAATCCGCTTTTGATGTTAAATGATATGGAGAAGATGACTTTGCCGCTGGGGCTTGTAATCTTCGACAGCCAGAGATCGACAGATCTGTCTGCTACGATGGCGGCGGCGACACTGATTATGATGCCGATGATAATCATATTCCTGATGTTCCAGAAGCAGTTTATCAAAGGAATGACCATGAGCGGAATTAAATAAAGAGAATATAATATTTAAGAGAGGTAAAGTGAAGATGTTTGAACAGAAGGCAGTAAAGTATGAGATGAAGTTATTAAGCTCTCTGGCGAAGGTGTTTCAGGATGAGACGCCGGTGTATCAGCCGGAATGCCTGAAACTGAGCGCGTTGTGGGGAGAAACGGTATCTTTCCAGGCGGCGTATACCGGAGATTTTTTTATGCGGGAGCGGTTGGATGTAAGAGTCGTATCTCCGATAGAAAAGTGGGTTCGGGTCAGAACGGTTGAGCAGGTTCCGGTAGGACGTGCAACGAACGGCATCGTGGACGATAATTATCTGAAGACGACTTCCGGACTTTATCCGGATCTTCTTCGTGATTTGAAGGACGGGAAAGCGGTTGTGTGTTCACATCAGTGGAGGAGCCTCTGGATTGATGTGGATGTGACCGAGGAGATTAAGGCCGGAGATTATGAGATTGAGATTCAGCTTGTAAAGGAAGAAGAGACGGTATGTTCTGCCGTTATGAAGGTTCAGGTAATCGGGACAGCTTTACCGAAGCTTGATATCATGCATACGGAGTGGATGCATGCGGACTGTCTGGCGGATTATTATCATGTAGAGGTATTCTCCGAGGAACACTGGAAGATTCTTGAGAATTATTTTCATGAATATGTGAAGAGAGGATGCAACATGATGTTGACCCCTCTTTTTACGTCGCCTCTGGATACGGCGGTGGGTCTTGAGCGTACGACAACCCAGCTGATTGATGTAGAAGTGAGGGATGGAGAGTATCGGTTTGGATTCGAGAAGATGAAGAGATGGGTCGATTTGTGTAAAGACTGCGGCATTGAGTACTATGAGATGTCTCATCTGTTCTCTCAGTGGGGAGCGAAATATGCACCGAAGATCGTAGCGACGGTGGATGGCAGGGAAGAGAAGATATTTGGATGGCATACGCCGGCAGTGGGAGAGTACACGAAGTTCCTCCAAAGTTTTCTGCCGGAGCTGATCCGGAAATTGCGTGAATGGGGGATCGCAGAGGTTACATATTTTCATATTTCCGACGAGCCGAGAGAAGAACATCTGGAGAGCTTCAAGGCAGCGAAGGAGTCGCTGGGGAATCTTTTGGATGGGTTCCACACTTTTGACGCGCTTTCGAGTTATGAGTTCTACCGTCACGGGCTGATCGATAAGCCGATACCGGGAAATAATGAGATCGAGGAGTTTCTTGCGCATGGACTTACAGATATGTGGACCTATTATTGTACCGGACAGTTCTATGAGGTAAGCAACCGGTTTATGTCGATGCCGTCGGCAAGAAATCGAATCTATGGAGTACAGTTGTTCAAGTATGATATTATAGGGATTTTGCATTGGGGTTATAATTTCTATAATAGTCAGTTTTCGATCGAGCATATCAATCCTTATGAGGTAACCGATGCAGATAACGCGTTTCCGTCCGGGGACCCGTTCCTGGTATACCCCGGAAGCGACGGATATCCGGAGGAGTCCATCCGCATGATGGTACATTATGAAGCTCTTACGGACTTAAGAGCTCTCAAGCTGTTGGCATCACTTACCAGCAAAGAACATGTGATGGAACTGATTGAAGGAGAGCTTGCCGAGCCGTTGACGTTCAAGAGATATCCGAAGTCGGATATGTATCTGATCACATTGAGAAATCGGGTTAACCATGAGATTGCCCGGATCATGGATAAAGGAATTTGATTATTTATGTATGTCAAGATGGCTCATATTTTACGCATATTTCATATCATATTTGAATTTTATTTTAATATTATTTGAGTTTAGAATGTGATGATGTATATGTGAAATTTACTGTTGTTTTTATAAAAAAAGGGAGGATACCGAAATGTCCCCATTACCTCAATTTTTCACTTGCAAATAGGTAAGAAATCATTTATAATCAGTATAGAGGTAACGGAGATATTGGGACATCCCCATTACCCTAGACGGAAACTTGATGAATTATAACAATAAGTTACAAGACAACAGGCTATCCCCTATTGGCGTAGGGGATAGTCTGTTTCTGCCTATTTACGGTTGCAGTGATTATCTATGTATGTCAAGGCGGCGAACACCACCAAAAGCAGCGTCAATACTTCTAACGTGTTCATAGCAATCTCCTTTCCGTCTCCGAAAAGGGCAACCAAGGAACTATCCCCATACTGTCTATACTGATTAAGGAGATTTTATCATACTGTGTCGGAAATTGCTATAGGATTTTATTTCATGAATTAATCCTATGTTGAAAAATTGCATAAAGTATTCGTAAATTAACCCCAATTGTATTTTTTAGATGTGTCAGAAAAAGAGTTAAGGGCAGACAAGTAACCGCTTTGAAAAATTTTATTAGATTTTTTACTATACAAGGGATTTTTAAAAAGATACTATAATTCAGAAATGCAATATTAGCTAAACCGCTTTTTGAAAAAAACGGTCAAAACTCGGTCAAATAAAAAAATTACCTGTTTCCAGGTAATCTCTTAATCGCTAGAAGCCGCTAAAATTAAGGCTTCCTGAGTCGGAGTGACGTGATTCGAACACGCGACCTCTACGTCCCGAACGTAGCGCTCTACCAAACTGAGCCACACTCCGATAAATATGACTGGATACCCTGTTCGCCAAGATACCCAGCGCCCCTGCCAAGGAACTACGGAAAAGGGACTTGAACCCCTACTAACAGAGTCAGAGTCTGCTG
>ERZ808044.614-NODE-614-length-33372-cov-4.287220_pt1 | contig 33372 bp, 24 predicted proteins | sample MGYA00380195_ERZ808044 | MGnify/ENA primary metagenome ERZ808044 (study PRJEB31490, sample SAMN06133423) | mouse gut metagenome | isolation source: Z7_2 | host: mice | place: China: Chengdu | collected 2015-05 ...
GCCCCACTGTTCGCGGCGCAGCCAGTATAAATATCAGAACCCACCCCACTGTTCGCGGCACAGCCGACTAAAGTTTTTCGCCGAGGCCTTTTTTCAAAAAGGCCGGCGCGCAGCCGGCTAAAGTTTTTCAGCATACCTTTTTCCCGGGAAATGCAGCAGTCACTGATATTGTGTGCATACATAATCTGTTCATACTTTTGTGATAAGATAGATAAAATGTTAGTATGACTTTGTACGAACGGGTGAACAGCATTGAAGCAGTCCATGGACGAACGATTTGCCAATGAGAACATCCCCAGGTTGATTCTGTCGCTTTCCGCGCCGGCCATCGCCGCACAAATCATCAACGCGCTTTATAACGTCGTCGACCGCATGTATATCGGCCGCATTCCGGTGACGGGGACAATGGCTTTGACAGGCGTGGGGCTGACCTTTCCGATCATCATGATTATTTCGGCGTTTGCAGCCCTGGTGGGCTTTGGCGGCGCGCCGCTCGCCTCCATCCGCATGGGCGCCGGCAAGCGCGCGGAAGCGCAGCGGCTGCTGGGAAACTGCTTTTCCATGCTTGTTTTGCTCGCGCTGGTTCTTACGACGCTGCTTCTGCTTTTTAAGACGCCGCTGCTGCGTCTGTTCGGCGCGAGCGACGATACGCTCCCCTATGCGGACAGTTATCTGAGCGTCTATCTGATCGGGACCATCAGCGTCCAACTGGCGCTCGGCTTAAATCAGTTCATATCGGCGCAGGGCTTTGCGAAAACAGCGATGGCGACGGTCTGTGTCGGCGCTGCGCTCAATATCATTCTGGATCCCATTTTAATTTTCGCCTGCGATATGGGTGTGCGCGGCGCGGCGCTCGCGACGGTTATTTCACAGACGGTTTCCGCAGCCTGGGTGCTGTGGTTTGTCTGTTCCACGCGGAGCACGCTGCGCCTGCGCGTTCAGTATCTGCGCATCAGCCCGCGTGTGATGGCAAGTGTGCTTGCACTGGGGCTGTCGCCGTTTATCATGCAGAGCACGGAGAGCCTTGTGCAGATCGCCTTTAATACGTCGATGCAGTCGTATGGCGGCGATTTGTATGTGAGCGCCATCGTCATCATGTCCAGCGTAATGCAGTTTTTTACGATGCCGGTTATGGGGTTTGCACAGGGCGCGCAGCCAATCATCGGCTTTAATTACGGCGCGGGCAATTATGACCGTGTGAAGTCGGCTGCAAAGTACTGCGCAGTATTCTGCCTGGCGTTCAGTCTGCTGCTGTGGGGTGTCGCGGTGTTTTTTCCAAAGCTTCCTGTGCGCGTCTTTACCGACGACCCGGCCGTTGTGGAGCTGGCCGCGCAGATCATGCCGGTCTTTTTTCTGGGGATGGCTATTTTCGGCGTACAATTGGCCTTGCAGCAAGTGTTTATCGCTCTTGGACAGGCGAAGGTGTCGATTTTTATTGCGTTGCTGCGCAAGCTGATCCTGCTGATTCCGCTTGTTATCATCCTGCCGCATTTCATAACGCCGGCCACGGATGGGGTTGTTCTGGCCGAACCAATCGCGGATATCACGGCCGCGACAACCTGCTGCCTGCTGTTTGCGTATAAATACCGCACACTGCTGCGCACATCCAATAAGCAGGCGTAGGCGCCCTTCCTCAAACAAGAAGCCCGGACGCGCGCGGCGCGTCCGGGCTTCTTACTGCGCCGGCGGACTTAAACGCGCCGTGCGCACCCAGGCGCGCTCCAGATTCCCGGCGGTAATGGTGACGGGATCGAGCGCCACATAGCGCGGCGGCTGCTTTCCAATCAGGCTGACGGCGGCCGCAAGCGCAAGGCAGCGGCCGATTTCATAGCCCTGCGAGGAGATGATCCCAAGCAGATTCGGATATTCAATCAGCATACCGGCGATTTCGGCATTGATCTGGGTGGTGACAAGCAGCACGTCGCCGCGGCCGCGTGCGAGCAGCAGACGCTGTGCCTCAAGAGCGGCGCGCGCGGAAAAGATATAGACGCCGTCCACATCGGGATATGCGTCAAGTGCCTGGCGCACAGCGTCCGCGGCTTGGCGCTCGTTAAGAAAATCATGGCGAAAGACGATCTCGAGCTGCGGAAAATCCTCGCGCACCGTACTGATAGCAGCCAGGTCGCGCTGACGCGCGCAGAAATTCACGTCTGCGTTGCAGATAAAGCCGACGCGGCGCCTTTTGCGTCGAATTAGCTCGGAGGCGAGCAGACGTCCCGCCAGCCGGCCTTTTTCCGGCTCGTTGGTGGCGACGCAGGACGCGCAGGCATATTCCGGCAGATCGGGCGGCATGTCGACGCCCAGAATGAGCTTGGACCGGCTGTTGGCCAGTGCGACGAATTGATCGCGCAAAGGCGTCTGGTCATTTGAAAAGCTGATGATCGCATCGGGCGAGAGATGGGCGAAATACTTCAGCTGCGAGCCGCGCCGCGCAAGGCTGCCGTGCGCTTCAGCCGTTTCAAGCAGCGTCATATTCAGATCGGTGAGGGCGTCGCGCAGGCCGCGCAGCACGAGCTGGAAAAAGGCCGCGTCGCCGTTGTCAAGCGAGACGCAGACGGTAAAGCTTCCGGCGCGCACCCGCTGCAATTCGTCGGACGAAAGCTCCAGCGTCTCGGGTGCAAAGGCGGGCGCGCCAGCCGGTGTGCGGGCGAGCGTCCGTGTGCTGGTGCCCGGATGGAACACGGGCGCGATTCGCGCGGGGATGTCCCGGGCGCCCTGCGCGTCGATCCAGGCGGCAATCGCGGCGAGCAGGCTGTCTGTGCCCATATCGACGCGTGTGATATGCGAGCTGTATTCCTCCAGGATACTCAGCCCACCGATGGCGACGATTGATTTGTCGCGCGGGCTGGACAGCTCGCGCCGCAGAAAATAATCGGCTATACAGGCCGCTGCCCACGCGCCGACTGGAATCACCGCCGTCAGGGAGGGATGGGATGTGAAAAACGAGTCGAGCGCTGCCTGTGTGGACGCTGTACCGGGCGTGGTGGGAAGCTCGAAATAATAATCCTCCCGAAAGGCAAGCCCATGCTCGCGCAGAAAAGCACGGACAGAATCGCGGATTTCATCATTGACCGTGCTGTTGTGCATACTGGATAGAAATGCGGTTTCGGTATGTCCAAGGCCGATCAGATGCGAAAGCGCCATCTGCGCTGCGCGGCGGTAATCAAACGAAATGCAGCGCAGGTTGGGCGCGTCCGCCGGCTGGCTGCTTAACAGCAGCGTGGGAACCGGATAGGCGTCCGAGGACACGCCCGCGCCGCTGATGCGGACAGAGTTGTGCAGGATGCACAGCGACAGGCGGTAAAACATTTGCATGGCTCGCAATTCACCGTCGGATAGCGATTGCTCTGTGCAGATCAGCATCAGACGGCATTGTGCACCCACCTGGCCGCGCAGGCGTTCAAGCAGGTCGGCGCAGGCAGTGATTCCAGCGCCGTGGGCAAAAAAGCCGACGGTGCGGGAGGCGCGCAGTCCGTATTTGTCGCGGTTGCGCAGCGGCCGGTACCCAAGCGTTTCGACGGCTGCCCGCACCCGGGCGGCCGTCTGCGGGTCGACAGGGCGCGTATGGTTCAGCACGTGTGAAACCGTTGTGGCGGAGACGCCGCAGGCGGCTGCTACATCATGAATCGTGATCATTGCTTCACACCCTCCTTGAGCCTCAAGCCGTGCGTAAAAGCGTTTTATATTCCGCATGGTCTTGCCTGTCAATCATAAGACGCTGTAAAAATCAGATTTTTTTAGGGATAAGCATATTTTTTGTATTTATTTTACAGCAATTAAAATGAAATGTAAACAAAGGCTTTCTTAATTGCGCAATTAATAAGTTGTTTTTGGCAAAAAAGTGTTGTTTTAAGGATAAAATTACGTGCAATTTTAACATAAAAAATTTGACATCGCAATGACGGATTGCTATGATGGAGTCATTCCAAAGCAAAACAAAATAGAAAAGGAGTGGACGCCATGCTCTTGATACGCAATGCGAATCTTGCGGATGGACGCGGTATGAACGACCTTCTGATCGGGGACGACGGCAAATATGCTGAAATCCGACCCGGCATCAATTCCGAAGGCATCGAAGGGCTTGAGGTGATCGATGCCAATGGTATGCTGGCCGCACCGACGTTTGTCAACACACATATGCATTTTGACAAGGCATACACCGCGCTCGCCGGCCGTGAAAGTACCGTCGAAACGCTGGAGGATTCCATCCATATCATGCACGACATCAAGCGGCGCTACACCGTCGAAGATGTGAAGGCGCGCGCCGAGCGGGCCATCCGTGAGTGTGTCATGTACGGCACGACAAAGCTGCGCACGAACGTGGACATTGACAATATGGCAAACCTGGTCGGCCTTGAGGGTGTGCTGGCCGCAAAGGAAGCCTGCAAGGACATCTGCGATTTGCAGGTCATCGCCTTCCCGCAGGAGGGTATTTATGCCAATGAGGGCACCGAAAAGCTGATGTGGCAGGCCATGGAGATGGGCTGCGACGTGGTGGGCGGCATGCCTGCGGCCGAATGGCTCGACGAACACGCGCGTAGCCATGTGGACCTGGTATTTGAAATCGCTGAAAAATACAATGTCCCGATCGATATGCACATCGACCAGTCCAAGGACATGTTTGACCGCTCGCTTGAATATACGGCATGGCTGACCATGCAGAAGGGATGGGGACCGCGCGTCACAGGCGGACACTGTACATCGATCACCTATCAAAACCAGTCGCACGCGATCAAGGTTATGAAGCTGATCAAGGAGTCAGGTATGAATATCTGCACCAATACGCAGGTGCTTGCCATCATGGGCATCGATGCCGAACCGCGCACGCGCGGCGTCACACGCATCCGCGAGATGGTCGATATGGGCATTAATGTCGCCACCGCGCAGGACACGATCTGCGACGGATTCCATCTGTACGGCACGGGCGATCCGCTCGATTACGGCCTTGTAGGCGCGTACACCGCACAGTATAATACACCGGGCACCGCGAAATTGATCTTTGATATGCTCACCTATAACTCCGCCAAAATATTTGATCCGGGCGCAAAATATGGCATCGAGGTCGGAAACGACGCAGACCTCAACCTGCTCGATGCGGACAATATTCAGGAGGCGCTGCGCACGCGCGCGTCGCGTCCGTACATCCTGCGCCGCGGCCGCGTGATCGCTTCGTTTGAACGCAAGGCTTCACTGCTGTAACCATCAGGTGTAAACCGCAGCCGTCCGCTGCCGGACGGCTGCCCAACCGGAGGAGGGAAAAGCAATGTATAATCCTGAGCAGCCTATTTTTGATAAACAGCCGGACAGCACGGTAAAGGTGACGATCGGAGTCGATGAAAACCCCAAGAGCTGGTGGCAGACCCTCTTTTTTGCATGGCAGATTACGCTTGTTGACTTCACACCGTTTATCTGGGCCGGAATGTTTGTATCGCTGGCAGGTCTATCTGAAACGATACTCCCGATTATGATCCGCACCTGTTTTCTTGCCATGGGCGTAGGCACTCTGCTCCAGACGACCATTGGAAACCGCCTGCCGGTTGTACAGGGACCGTCCTCGTCCGTTTTGACCGCGATGGGCGGCGTCGCGGCCACCTACGGGTTCCCCGCAATGTGGGGTGCTGTGCTTGTCGGCGGCGCGCTTGAAGCAGTCATCGGCGTTTCCCGTATACTGGGACGCCTGCGCAAATTCATCCCCCCTGTCGTGACCGGGTCGGTCGTAGCGACGATCGGCTTTGTTGCGGCTAAAATAGCCCTGGGTTGGATATTCGCTTCGCATGAGCCGGTCTACCTGATTCTGGCGTTGGTTGCCTTTTTGTTGGCGCTTGTGCTTAAATTCCGCTGTAAGGGGCTGCTGTCCCAGGGCTTCGTTCTGATTTCGGTTGTGATCGTCGGCATCGTTGTTTCATCGGTCGCTGGTATCTTCGACTGGGAGCTTGTCGGTCAGGCCGACCTGTTTGCCCTGCCGCAGCTTTTCCCGTTCCGCAACTTTGAAGGGGCGACCGCGCCGTTTGTGCTGATCCCGGCCGCGATCCTGGCGGGCTTTACCGGCTATATCGGCTCGATCTTTGAATCAATCGGCGATTATGCCGCCACCTGTGCGGTCTGCGATCAGGTTTACCGCGTCAAGCATATCAACAAGGGCATCATGGCCGAGGGACTCGGCTGCATCGGTTCCGGACTGCTCGGTGCGCTGCCGGTCACAAGTTATACGCAGAACATCGGCATTCTGGCCGCTACAGGCGTCGCGTCCCGCCGCGTTGTGCGGGTGGCGGCGGTTATGTTCCTGCTTTACGGCTTGTCTCCAAAGCTTGCGCAGATGCTCGCCTGCATTCCGCGTCCGGTCGTTGGCGCTGTGTTCCTGATCTCTGCGAGTATGATCATGTTCTCCGGCATCGACGTTGTCGTTTCCGAAGCGCGCGACGCCCGCAACAACCTGATCGCCGGGACCACCATCGGCACAGCGGTGATGCTGCCTGTGTTTTTCTCCACCACAGGCGCGGAGTGGGCCAATTCCTTCCACCCGTTTGTCAAGATGTTTGTCAACAACAACGTGTTTATCGCGGTTGTCTGCGGCGTCGTACTCAACATCCTTCTGCACATGGTTCTCAAGGACCCAGCCGAAACGCAGCCCGCAAAAAATTGACCGCCGACTTACTTCTTCTTTCCCATATCAACGCGAAGGGTCCCTGCCATAACGGCGGGGGCCTTTCGCATTTTATCCATGGAAGTTTTAAGCAACCGTCAAAAAAACTTCAAACGGATTTCACATTCGGCCGGTATACTGAAACCACTCCAAAAGGAAAGGCGGTGTATCCTCCAGGATAAAAAGTAAAGACATTCTCCAGCCTTTATTCATTACTTTCTCTCTCTTTTCTTCTACCTCTTTTTTCACATGTCGGCCCGCCGGATGGGCGGAATACCGGTCCGGCGGGCAGGGCAGTCCAAGTTTTTCCCGCGGCAAGCGGTTTTGATATAGAGTATATGTAAAAAGGACGTCCCCTGTGGGGACGTCCTTTTTTGCCTGGCCACTCGCATTTATCCATGAAAGCTTTAAGAAATCGTTAAAACAACTTCAACCAGATTTAACATTCGACAAATAAAGTAAATAATTTGATCCAATGACAGGGCCAGGTTATTTGATATATTAAAGCCTGATGGTATAATGAAGTATCGAAGGGAGTGTGTTTAACAACGATGAATCGGAATGGAAATATAGATTTCATAAAGGGAATATTGGTTATTCTGGTAATCTTAGGGCATGTAATTCCTGGAGTTCTTCAAGAAACTTTTTCGAGATATTTATATATTCATTTCATATGCCGCTGTTTATAGCTGTTAGTGGTTACTTAGTACCAACACAAAAGTTAAACTATCAATCAAGAATAGATATCCTGCATAAATATTGGTATAGATTAATAGTCCCCTGGATCTGTGCGGTGAATATATATTTCATTATTAAAAACTTTCCTGATATAGCTAAATTAGATTTGATAGCATATGTAGAACTATATTATAAACCCTACTTTCATCTATGGTTTACTGTTGCTTACCTGCTTTATTTGTATCTGTTCTACCTTTTGAATGTCAAACTAAACCTGAAGCCATTCATAATTGCTATATTGTCATTACCGATATGTATAATTTTTAAGTTTTACACGCCATCCTTTACCAATCCTTTTCCAGCTCAAATCTGGTGGGTTATCAACAATTTGCGTCCATATTATTTTATCTTTTTTATTCTTGGTATCCTGATAAGAAATTACGGGGCGAAAATATCTGATATAGCAGAAAAAAGGCTATTGTTTATATCAGGAATAATGAGCATGGCTTTTATTTGTATGGTTATATATAATTTCTTTTATCCCTTGCAGATTTTTGATGCGGCACTATATTTTTTCAACGTACCCTTTGCATTATTTATTATAATTTGTTGCAAAAGACGCGTATTTCCCAGGTCGAGATTACTTGAATTCATTGGTTGCTATTCGTATCCATTTTATCTTTGGCATATGGTTGGAGTCCTCATTGCAATAAATATTGTTAAAAATGATCACTCTGCTTTTTATTACCTGATATGCCTGTTCTGGAATGTACTAATTGGCCTGCTCTGTAAATATGCAAAAAACAACAGGCATCTAAATTATTACTTTATTGGAACTAATAACATTGCAGAATTTGACCGCCGACAGCCATAGATTTCAGGGTTGTGGAGTCAAATAGTGTTCCATTATAGCGAACGACGCCGTTATTTGCACTCATCCCGATGTCATTCCCTGTACCTGTTAAATTCAAAAGGCTGACTGAAGAATCTGTTCCACAACTCGCCGCAATATAGCTATTGCTGATTTTTGTGTTCGTGATGCTGCATTTCGTCGGTGAAGCGGCAACGGCAGCATTGGTTTTAGTTGTGTACGTGCCGATTATTCTGCAAGCTCCTATTTCCATCATCCCGTCTCCAATACTTATTGCAACGGGGAATACTCCAAGGGGCGAGACTGTGTATTCCACAGATTTGCCTGGCCGCGTATTTGACAAAGCTTTCTGGAAATCCTATACTTATTTTAATCTTACTATGCAAGGAGCTGCAAAACAACATGAGCGAATGTACGCACGACTGTTCAAGCTGTGGCGAAAACTGCCCGAGCAGGCAGAGCGATCCCGCTGATTTTCTGGAGGCGCCGAATGAATTAAGCTGTGTGCGCCGTGTAATCGGCGTCGTCAGCGGAAAGGGCGGCGTTGGCAAATCCCTTGTAACTTCGATGCTGGCCGTATTGCTCAAGCGCCGCGGCTACAATGTCGGTATCATGGACGCCGATGTCACCGGACCGTCGATTCCCAAAGCGTTCGGCGTCCATGAAAAAGCCGCCTCAACCGGGACCGCGCTCATCCCCGCGCGCAGCAAGACAGGCGTCGATATTATGTCCGTCAACCTGCTGCTTGAAGATGACAGCGATCCTGTTGTCTGGCGCGGGCCAGTCATAGCAGGCGTGGTAAAGCAATTTTGGACCGATGTCATATGGAACGACGTCGATTTCCTGTTTGTCGACATGCCCCCTGGAACAGGCGATGTGCCGCTGACTGTGTTCCAGTCCATACCGGTCGATGGAATTGTGGTGGTGGCTTCGCCGCAGGAGCTTGTCGGCATGATCGTGGAAAAGGCCGTTAAAATGGCGCAGATGATGAATATCCCGATCATTGGCCTGGTGGAGAACATGAGCTATGTGCAGTGCCCTGATTGCGGCCGCCGCATCGAGCTGTTCGGCAAAAGCCATATTGACGAAACGGCCGCGCGTTACAAGCTGCCGGTGCTCGCCAAAATCCCCATCGATCCTTCACTCGCCTCCAACTGCGACAGCGGCGTGATCGAGCTGTTCGAGGGCGATTGGATGGACGCCGCCGCCGACGCCGTAGAGCAGTTTCACGCATGACGATTCCGGCCTTTTTGAAAAAAGGCCCCGGCGGGCGCGCGTGACCCGTGCGCGGGTCACAGCGGCGGCGTCCGCTCGGGCGTCCTCCGCCTTCGCGTGGCTTTCCGAAGCGCGGCAATCGCCGCGCTTCGGGCGCAGACAAGCTGCGGCAGCGCCACGCGGCGCGCCTCATGGGACAGGGGCGGGCCGCCCCTATCCCATGGACCCAACCCCGGGGCAGGCGCGGCTTGATGATTTATCACAGAACACACCGGCGTGCGCCCGAAAAATCTGTGCCAAGCAGAGGCGGGGATAACATAAGGGGAGGGTCGCCGACCCGCCCCTTGTGAGGCGCGAAAAGGGGCGCAGCCGCGGCTTGTCCGCGCCCGGCGCTATAGCGCCGGAAAGCCCCGAATAGCCGGCCGGGCAAGCAAAGCGGCCGGCGGTGGGCAATCCGCGCACGGATTGCGCGCGCCAAAAGGGAGGTAAAAAACATGATTGATTCCTGCGGACGACGTATCGATTATATGCGCGTATCCATCACGGACCGATGCAATCTGCGCTGCCGGTATTGTATGCCGGAGGACCAGCCGTTTATTGAGCACGATCAAATCCTGCGCTATGAGGAAATCATCCGTATCTGCCGCGCCGCAACAAAGCTGGGCGTGCGCAATATCAAAATTACCGGAGGCGAACCGCTTGTGCGGCGCGGCTGCTGTGAGCTGATCGAACAGATCAAGGCGCTGCCCGGCATCGAGCATGTCACAGTCACGACTAACGGCGTGTTGCTCGAGGAGGTTGTACCGCGTTTTCGTGAAATCGGCGTGGACGGAGTCAACATCAGCCTGGATACGCTGCGGCCAGATGTTTACGCCAAAATCACCGGGCGCGACAGTTTTGACGCTGTATGGCGCGGGCTGTGCGCGGCTGTCGACGCCGGGCTGCGCGTCAAGATCAACTGCGTACCGCTTTCCGGCGTCAACGAGGACGAGCTGTGCAGCCTGGCCATGCTTGCGCGCGACTGGCCGGTTGACGTGCGCTTTATTGAAATGATGCCGATCGGTTTGGGCGGCTCCATGGAGCCGGTGCCGGCTGAGACGGTGCGCGCACACGTGCGCGAGGCTTTTCCAGATTTAACGCCCGACCCCAAAAAGCATGGATTTGGCCCGGCGCGTTATTTCACCAGCGGCGCTCTGAAAGGTTCCATCGGCTTTATCGAAGCCGTTTCGCACAGCTTTTGCACCGGCTGCAACCGGGTGCGGCTGACAAGCGAGGGGTTTTTTAAGCTCTGCCTTTATCATGATGACGGCGCGGATCTGCGCGCGCTGTTGCGCGGCGGCGCGAATGACGACGAGATCGCCGGGGCGATGAGCCGCGCTATTCTGAAAAAACCGCGCGCGCATGCGTTTATACCAGGCCAGGCCGCCGAGGAATCGCGCGGCATGTCACAAATAGGAGGGTGATCCATATGGGAATTGTCAGAGCTGTCTGCATCAGCGACCGGCGCGGCATCCAGAAAATCGATGTGGGCGCGGCAACCTTCGCGCCGGACTGCGGCATCGTCAACGACGCGCACCGCGGGACATGGCACCGCCAGGTGAGCCTGCTTTCTTACGACAAAATCGAGGAATTTAAACGCCGCGGCGCGGATGTCGGCCCCGGGGCGTTTGGTGAAAACCTGGTCGTGGAGGGCTTTGATTTCCGAAGCCTGCCGGTCGGCACACGGTTTCAATGCGGCGACGTGCTTTTGGAAATGACACAGATCGGCAAGGAATGCCACTCCCACTGTCAGATCTATCACAAGATGGGGGACTGTATCATGCCGCGCGAGGGCGTGTTCGCGCGCGTGCTGCACGGCGGGACCATCTCTGTCGGCGACGAGATGACAGCTATCCCGCCGGCGGCCGACGCGCCGCTGCGCGCCGCCGTCGTCACCCTCAGCGACAAGGGCGCTGCGGGCCAACGCGTCGACGAAAGCGGCCCTGCGGCTGTTGAGCTGCTTGAGCAGGCCGGCTATGAAATCATTGAAACGCTGATCCTGCCGGATGAGCAAAAGCGCATCGAGACGGAGCTGATCCGGCTTTCCGACGGACGCCAAGCTGACCTTGTCGTCACAACGGGCGGGACCGGTTTTTCCGCGCGCGACTGTACGCCCGAGGCAACGCTCGCCGTCGCTACACGCAATGCGCCGGGCATCGCCGAGGCAATCCGCGCCGAGTCGGCGCGCCACACCGACCGCGCGATGCTCAGCCGCGGCGCGTCCGTCATCCGGGGCGGCACGCTGATCGTAAACCTTCCCGGCAGCCCGCGCGCTGTCCGCGAAAGCCTGGCATGCATCCTGCCGGCGCTCGGCCACGGCGTGCGTATCCTCAAGGGCACAGCCTTTGAATGCGCGCGGCCCCAGACGTGACCGGCAGCCGCCGCTGCCGGATAAAACCCGAAAAAAGCCCCGCGCCGCCCTTTCAGGGCTGGCGCGGGGCCTTTTTTTCAAGATTTAATTCCGGCTGCTCGATGTGGGCGTCGGGTTGAGAAACGGGTTATGTACGGGCGTATTCGCGCTGTCATACTCGTTTTCATGCTGCGGCATCGGGACCGTTTTGCCTGCCCCGGCCTGCTCCGCGATGGACGCAGCGTTTGCCAGCATCAACTTGATGCGGTTTTCCTGATTGATCTTTGTGGCGCCGGGATCGTAATCAACCGCCACAATATTCGACTGCGGGTTGCGCTCCTTGATAACGCGCATCATCCCTTTGCCGACGATATGGTTCGGCAGGCAGCCGAACGGCTGTGTGCAGACGATATTTCCCGCGCCCTGCTCGATCAGCTCGAGCATCTCGGCGGTCAGAAGCCAGCCCTCGCCCATTTTGACGCCGTGGCTGATGTAGCCGCGCACCAGCTCCACCGTATGCGGAAAGTATCCGCCGGGACGGAAGGTGCCTTCGGCGTTGACCGCGTCGATGACGTCGCGCTGTTTTTTCACCAGCATGTTGTATACCATGCGCAGCACAAACGTCTTGGCCGCGCTCATCAGGCCGTAGAGCTTGTGGTCGTTGAGCTGGTTATAGACGCAGTAAAGGCAAAAGTCAAGCAGTCCGGGGACAACGACCTCCGCGCCCTCGGACAAAAGGAACTCCTCCAGATTGTTGTTGCCGAGCGGCGAAAACTTGACATAGATCTCCCCGACGACGCCCACGCGGATTTTTTCCGTTTTCTCGCGCGGCAGGGCGGCGAAGTCGCGGATGATCGCATCGTAATTGCGGCGCACACGCTTATAACTGAGCAGCCCGCGCCCCTTCATCTCTCCGGTCAGGCGGTTTGCCCACTTGTCCACAAGCGCGTCCGTCGCGCCTGGCTCCAATTCATACGGGCGGCACTGGTTGGCCAGCAACATCAGCAGGTCGCCGTAATTGAGCGCGTAAAACACGCGGTCGAGCATCATCGGCGTCAGCTTGAAGCCGGGGTTTTTCTCCATGCCGTTGGCGCTGAGAGACACGACCGGAATATAGCCGTAGCCGCTTTTCATGAGCGCCTTGCGCAGCAGATGGATATAATTTGAAGCCCGACAGCCGCCGCCTGTCTGTGTGATGAGCAGAGCAACTTTGTGCAGGTCGTATTTGCCCGACTCCAGCGCGTCGATCATCTGTCCAATGACGAGCAGAGCAGGGTAGCAGGTGTCGTTATGCACGTTGCGCAGGCCGCTGTCAACGACGTTCTGGCCGCTGTTTTCCAAAAGCTCGGCCTTGTATCCGTATTCGCGCAGGATGTTGATCATCAGCTTGAAGTGGATGGGCAGCATCGTCGGCACCAGGATCGTATAATCGCGTTTCATTTCCTTTGTAAAAAGGACGCGTCCGTCATTTTGCTCAGGCATGGACCCGCCTCCTTTCCTCAACAGCCTCCAGGAGACTGCGGATACGGATTTTCACCGCGCCCAGATTTGAAATTTCATCGATTTTAAGCTGTGTATACAGCTTGCCGCCGTCCTCAAGGATGGCGCGCACCTCGTCGGTTGTGATGGCGTCGATGCCGCAGCCGAACGACACGAGCTGCACCAGCTCCATGTCCGGCTGACGCGTCACATACCTAGCGGCGTTATACAGCCGCGCATGATAGGTCCACTGGTTGAGGACGTGCACGCGCACCGGCTCCTCCAGGTCGGCCACGCAGTCCTCACTGACAACAGCGATATCAAACGACGCGATCAGCGCGTCGATGCCGTGGCTGATCTCCGGATCGATGTGGTACGGCCGTCCCGCCAGCACGATGATCCTGCGCCCCGCGGCGCGCGCCTCGTCGATCACGCGGCGGCCCTCGGCCTTCACATCCTGCATCCACCGGTCATACGCCGCATAGGCCGCGCCGGCCGCGTCGCGCACCTCGCGCTGCGTGATATCCGGGAACACGGCCGCCAGCGCGCCGTGAATCTTTTCCGCAAATTTCTTCGGGCGGTGCACAGCGACATGCGGATACAAAAAGTGCACGTCCGGGTCGCTTAATTCCGCGACGTTTGCATGGAGCAGCTCGGGATAATAAGCGACGACCGGGCAGTTGAAGTGGTTGTCGCCGCGCTCCTCGTCAAAGTTATACGTCATGCACGGATAAAAGATCGTCTTGACGCCGCGCTCCAGCAGGTCGGCGATATGCCCGTGCATCAGCTTGGCAGGGTAGCAGACCGTGTCGGAGGGGATGGAAAACTGCCCCTTGATGTACGTTTCGCGCGTCGATACGCCGCTGGTCACAACCTCGAAACCGAGCTTTGTCAAAAACGCGTGCCAGAACGGCAGGTTTTCAAGCATATTCAGCCCGAGCGGCAGGCCGATTTTCCCGCGCGGCCCCGGCACAGGCGCAAGCGAGAGCAGCTTTTGCAGCTTCCAGGCGTACATGTTGGCCGGTGTCCCGGCGGCGGCGCGGCCGAGCGGACGCTCGCAGCGGTTGCCGGAGATAAATTTGCGTCCGCCTCCAAAGGTGTTGACCGTCAGGTTGCAGTGGTTGCCGCACAATCCGCAGACAGCGGAACGCGACTCATGCTGGAAGCTCTTAAGCGCCTCGGCCGTGATGACGGCCGACTGCTCAAGTTCCAGCTCACGCGCGTAAAGCGCCGCGCCGAACGCGCCCATCAATCCGGCGATCTGCGGACGAACAACGTCGTGTCCCAGCTCCATCTCAAAGCTGCGCAGCACCGCGTCGTTTAAAAACGTGCCGCCCTGCACGACGATGTTCTCCCCAAGCTCCTTGGCGGAATGGGCGCGGATCACCTTGTAGATCGCGTTTTTCACAACCGACATCGAAATGCCCGCGGAGATGTCCTCAACGGACGCGCCCTCCTTCTGCGCCTGCTTCACCGAAGAATTCATAAACACCGTGCAGCGCGAGCCAAGATCGACCGGATAGCGCGCGAACAGCCCGAGCTTTGCAAACTGCTCGACGTCGTAGCCCATCGACTGTGCAAACGTGCTGATAAACGATCCGCAGCCCGACGAGCACGCCTCGTTGAGCATGATCGAATCGATCGAATCGTTGCGCACCTTAAAGCACTTGATATCCTGGCCGCCGATATCGAGGATGAAGTCGACGTCGGGGTTAAAAAAGCGCGCGGCCTTAAAATGCGCCATCGTCTCGACAAGGCCCGCGTCGAGCGTAAACGCGTTTTTCACCAGCTCCTCGCCGTAGCCGGTCGCCGCGCCGCCGCGGATCTGAATGCGGTCCCCGCAGCGCGGCAGCAGCGACTCAAGCTCTGCGCGCACCAGCTCGACGGGGTTGCCGCGGTTGGCGCTGTAAAAATCGTAGAGGATTCGTCCGTCCCCGGCGATCAGCACAAGCTTTGTCGTCGTGCTGCCGCAGTCGACGCCGAGATACGCCGCCCCCTCGTATGTATCGAGATCGGCGCGCCCCACGGACGCCTTTGCATGTCGGTTTGAAAACGCGGCGTAGTCGTCGAGGTTCTCAAACAGCGGGCGCAGATGGCGCGACGCGGGCGTTTCGTTCGTCGTATCCTCGATTTTCGCCACAAGCTCGTCATATGTCAGAGGATCGGCGGCCTTTTCAGCATATAGCGCGCTGCCGAGTGCGACGGCGTAGCGTCCCATATCGGGGAACACGGCGTTTTCGGGCGAAAGCCCGAGCGAGCGCACGAACTCGCGCTGCAGGGCCTTGAAGAAATAAAGCGGCCCGCCCAAAAAGAGCACCTTGCCGGTGATGCGGCGCCCCTGCGCCAGGCCGGTGATCGTCTGATCGACGACGGCCTTGAAGATCGAGGCGGCGATATCCTCCTTGCGCGCACCCTGGTTTAAAAGCGGTTGTATATCGGATTTTGCAAACACGCCGCAGCGCGACGCGATGGTATAGAGCTTCTCGCTGCCGAGCGCGAGCGTATCAAGCTCGGCGGGCGTAACGTCGAGCAGCGTGGCCATCTGGTCGATGAACGCGCCCGTCCCGCCGGCGCACGAACCGTTCATGCGCTCCTCAAGCCCGCCGGTAAAAAAGATGATCTTCGCGTCCTCGCCGCCAAGCTCGATGACGCAGTCGGTGTCGGGCGCATACGCCTTGATGACTTCGCCGGTCGCAAAAACCTCCTGAATAAACGGCAGGCCCGCCGCTTTGGCGACGCCAAGCCCCGCCGAACCGGAAAGCGCCACGCGCACCGGCTGGCCGCCGATAACGTCGCGCGCCATGCGGATCAGCTCCAGCGTCTTTGGCCGCACCTGCGACATATGACGCTCATATTGTTGATAGACGACTTCGCCGTCTTTTACGATAATAACCTTAACCGTCGTCGAACCGATGTCGACGCCGATAGTCAGCGGGCGAACACAGTCCGTCCTGTCCATGATAGAGCACCCCTCTTTGAAAACCCATATCGGGCAAACGCCGTTTATTCTATTTCCAGGGAAATAGGATAATGGACAAAACCGCATTACAGCGGCCATTTACACTATCTTAACACGTTTGCAGCACCCGGTCAATTTGCGCCTGCGCTTAAATTGTTGGCAGTACGCGCTGAATTTGGGGGAATGTGCACAAATTTACTATACTTTAAAATAAAAAAAATTTCAACAAAAAAATACCGCCGGGGCCCGCCGGATTTTGTCCGCAGTCTGCGGACATCGGCGGGCGCACGGCGTCCGTCATTCTTTTTTCATCTTGGCCGCCTTGATAACCTTCAGGCGCGAAAATTCCTCCCGGTCCTTCTCCTCAAGCGCGTCAGTGATAAAACGCGCCGTCTCACGATAGCGCGGGATTACAATATTCTCCAGAGCGTTTGCGCGGCGTTGCGTCTTACGGATGGCGTTGGCAAGGCGATAAACGCTGTTTTCCACCTCGGCCAGCAGCGCCGTGACGCGCTTTGCCTTCTGAAAGCAGACATACGCGTAATCGAGACGCGAATTTGTATGGTCAAAGCCGTAGCACATACGGATTTCGCTCTCCGCCAACCGCACATTTGGGATTTCAACACCCATGACGCTGCGATAGGTGATCGTCACACCGTCCTCGATCGGCACGGCCATGGCCGTTTCCTGCACGATGCCAAGCGTGACGTTCGCTTCCTGGAGCGCCTCATAGGCGCTGCGGTATGTCTGGCTGATCTCGCCGCGCAGCGATTTGACCTGGTCGATCAGCAGCATCATTTCCCGAATCAGAATATTGCGCTTGCGGTCGAGCAGATCAAAGCCGAGCGTCGACAGCTCCAGCGATTTCTGGATAGCAATCAGGCTGCCCTTGGTCGGCGTGACATTCAATTCGTTCGGCATGGATGTTTACCCCCTTTCCCGCAGACCAGCCGACGCGTCAGACGCCGAACCGCTTGGCTGCTTCATCCGGCTTGTAAAACTGCTCAAGCGTGTTCGAAGCGACGCGGTCAAGCTCCTCGCGCGGCAGCAGCGACAAGAGCGCCCATCCGAGATCGAGCGTCTGCTCGATGGAACGGTTCTCATCAAACCGCTGGCAGACAAAATGCTTTTCAAACATCCGTCCGAATGTCATATATTTCTGGTCGGCAGGGGACAGTTCCTCCTCGCCGATGACAGACGCGAGGGCGCGCGCGTCCTGCACGCGCGAATACGCGGCGAATAGCTGGTTGGAGCAGTCGGAGTGGTCGGCGCGCGTGTACCCTTCGCCGATGCCGTCCTTCATCAGGCGCGACAGCGACGGCAGCACCGAAACCGGCGGATAGACGCCTGTCTGGTCAAGCTGGCGGTCAAGCACGATCTGCCCCTCCGTGATGTAGCCCGTGAGGTCTGGCACCGGGTGCGTGATATCGTCGTTGGGCATCGTGAGAATCGGCACCTGTGTGACCGAACCGCCGCTGCCCTCAATGATGCCCGCGCGCTCGTAAAGCGACGCGAGGTCGGAATACAGATACCCCGGAAAGCCCTTGCGCCCGGGGATTTCGCCCTTGGAGGAGCTGAACTCGCGCAGCGCCTCGCAGTAGGCGGTGATATCGGTCATGATGACCAGCACGTGCATCCCGCGCTCAAACGCAAGGTATTCCGCCACAGTCAGCGCACAGCGCGGCGTCAGGATGCGCTCGATAATCGGATCGTTTGACAGGTTTAAAAACATGACAACCCGGTCCATCACGCCGCTGTCCTCAAACGACCGGCGGAAATAGTCGGCAATATCGTTTTTAACGCCCATCGCCGCGAACACAATCACAAAATTGTCGGCGCCCGGCCCGGAAAGGCGCGCCTGGCGCACCATCTGCACGGCGAGCTTATTGTGATTCATGCCGGAGCCTGAGAAGATAGGCAGCTTTTGCCCTCGGATCAGCGTGGCTAGCCCGTCGATTGACGAGATGCCCGTGTTGATATAGTTGCGCGGGTAAACGCGCTCCACCGGATTCATCGGCATCCCGTTGATATCCGCGGACTGTTCGCAGAACAGCTCGCCAAGCCCGTCGATTGGACGGCCGGAGCCTGAAAAGGTGCGTCCGAGCACTTCAGGCGAAAGCGGCATCTCCATCGGATGGCCAAGCAGCGTTGTCTTTGTATTTTCCAGCGACATGCCGCGCGTACCCTCAAACACCTGAATCACGGCGCGCCCGCCCATCAGCTCCACAATGCGGCCAAAGCGCGTTTCTCCGCTTGTCAGGCGCAGCGAAACCATCTCCTCAAACGAGGCGGACGGCACGCCGTCCAGTACAACCAGCGGGCCGTTGATCTCATGAAGCCCTACAAACTGTAACATCCATCCGCCTCCCTTCAAAGCATCTGCGCGAGCTTGGCGATGCGGTCGTCGATCTCGCGGTAATAGCTGTCGAACAGGTCAAGGCGGTCGTTGGGCACATCGTATTTGATCTTGACCAGCTTGTCGGGCAGACCCGTTTCCATAATTTCGGAGACTGGCAGACCCTTTTCAACAACCGCTTTGGCCTTATCGTAAAAATAGAGGATGACCTCCATCATCTTCATTTGTTTAGGCAGCGGCACATAGGTGTCGTCGCGGTGGTAGGCGTTTTGCTGGAGCAGGCCGACGCGGATGATGCGCGCGGCCTCCAGCACAAGCTTCTGGTCGTCGGGCAGCACGTCCTCGCCGATCAGCTTGACAATCTCCATCAGCTTGTTTTCCTCAAGCAGCAATGTTGAAACGCGCTGCCTGCGCGCCAGAAAATCGGGCGAAATATGTTTTGCATACCACGGCGCGAGGTCGTCGAGATATTCGCTGTAGCTTGTCGTCCAGTTGATGGCCGGATAATGGCGCGCGTAGGCGAGCGCCTTGTCAAGCGCCCAGAAGCAGCGGACAAACCGCTTTGTATTCTGCGTGACTGGCTCGGAAAAGTCGGCGCCCTGCGGTGAAACCGCGCCGATAATCGTGACGGAACCTTCGGCGCCGCAAAGCGTCTGCATATAGCCGGCGCGCTCGTAAAACTGCGAAATACGGCTCGAGAGATAGGCCGGGAAACCCTCCTCGGCAGGCATTTCCTCCAGCCGCCCGGAAATCTCGCGCAGGGCCTCCGCCCAGCGCGACGTGGAATCGGCCATGATCGCGACATGATAGCCCATATCGCGGTAATACTCCGCGAGCGTGATGCCTGTATAGATCGACGCCTCGCGCGCCGCGACCGGCATGTTCGACGTGTTTGCGATCAGCACGGTGCGGTCGGTCAGCGGTTTTTTGCTCTTTGGGTCCTCAAGCTCGCCGAATTCCTTGAGCACCTGCGTCATCTCGTTGCCGCGCTCGCCGCAGCCAATATAAACGATGATGTCCGCATCGCTCCACTTGGCGAGCTGGTGCTGCGTCATCGTCTTGCCCGTCCCAAAGCCGCCGGGGATCGCGGCCGTGCCGCCCTTGGCGACAGGGAACAGCGTATCGATGACGCGCTGCCCGGTGATGAGCGGCCGGTCGATCGGCAGGCGGCGCGCCACGGGACGCGGCTCACGGATCGGCCAGAACTGCGTAAGCGAAAGCGGATGCGCCTGCCCTTCGTCGTCCTGAAGCGTCAGCAGCGCTTCGCCGGCCGTATACGCGCCGTCCGGCCTGACATCCACGGCCGTCCCGGAAAGCCCCGGCGGCACCATTGCGCGGTGCTCAATGATCGACGTTTCGGGACAAACCGCGAAAATCTGGCCGCCTGTCAGCCGATCGCCCTCCCGGACGCGCATGGCAACGTCCCATTTTTTCTGCATATCGAGCGCCGGCAAATCGCCGCCCGCCGGGATGAACGCGCCGTTTGCGGCGGCGATTTCGCGCAGCGGGCGTTCGATGCCGTCAAAGATGTTTGAAAGGATACCCGGCCCGAGCGCCGCGCACATCGGCCCGCCTGTTCCCTCGACCGGTTCGCCGGGGCGCATGCCGGTGGTTCCCTCATAAACCTGGATGGTCGTCTCGCCGCTGCCGACGCTGATAACCTCGCCGATCAGGCGCTTATGGCCGACAAGCACCTTTTCCTGCATTTGCAGCGCGCCGGCCTCCCTGACCTTAACGACCGGCCCGTTGATGGAATAAACCGTATTCTGCGCCATCGGCGATCACCCCTGTCCTTCCTGTGCGGAGACGTCCTCCAGCATAAAATTGGAGTTATGGTAAAACCAGTCCTTCTGCTGTGCGAGCGCCGAACCAAGGCTCAAATCGATCTCGACGCCGCGCGCCTTGTTGACCAGCACAACGCCGCCGACCGGCACAGCCGCGTCGTCGGCTTCGACTGCACAGCCGGGATACAGCTTGCGGATATCGGATTCAAAGCGCAGGTCGTCGGCACGCACCTTGATCACGCTGCCCTCCATCGGCCAGTCATGCGCGAGCGAGCGGACCTGCCCCAGCAAAAACTCCCTGTACGCGCCGCTTTTGCAAAACGAGGCCAGCTCGACGCGCGCCTCGGCAAGCAGCTCCGAGAGATACTGCTCCCGCTGCCGGTACAGCGCATGCTTCATCTGCTGCGTTTCATGGGCGATCTCGCCGGCAGTGTCCTTTCGAATCTGCGCGACCTGTGCCTGGATATCGTTATACAATTCGTCATAAAGGCGCGCCTTTTCCTGTTCCAGCGCCTCGTCCTTCATCCGCTGCGTTTCAGCGCGAATCGCCTCGCTTTCAGCCTGTACGCGGTTCATGATCTCCCGCTCGAAATATTCCAGCTTTTCGGACTGTATATCTGACATGGCCTGTCACCTCCCGTTGGCAGCGCAGCTTACAGCTTGACACCGATGGCCTCACTCACATATTTTTCGATGGTCTGCGACACATCCCCTTCGCCATGCCGGTCGGGAATTTCGACGATCAGCGGGCGTTTCTGCGTCAGCTTATAGCGGTACACCATCGCGGGACAGGTATCAATCAACTTTTCCGTCATCAGCACAATGCCGATTTCCGAATCAGCCATCACGCGCCGCAGCGCCGCGAGCACCTCGTCCTGCGTATGGATCACCTCGCCCTCGATCCCGGCAAGCCGCATCCCCATCATGGTGTCAATATTATCGCTCAAGGTATAAAATTTCATAAGCACCTTTCCCCGCTTTTTTAAAAAAAGCTTGGCAAAAAACTTTCCGGCCTTTTTGAAAAAAGGCCTCGGCGAAAAACTTCATACCTTTTTTGAAAAAAAGGTATGCCAAAAAACTTTAGTCGGCTGCGCCGCGAATAGTGGGTTGAGTACTGCGTCAATACCGGCTGCGCCGCAGACGCAAAGCATTCCGGCACGCGGCTTACAGCTTATTGATCAACAGGATGGAGATCAAAAGCCCGTAGAGCGCGACGCCTTCGCCCAGCACGACGAAGATCAGCGCCTTGCCGAACGCCTTGGGGTCCTCGGAAAACGCGCCGATGGCCGCCGGGGCAGTAGACGCGATCGCAATGCCCGCGCCCAGACATGAAAGGCCCGTGGCCAGCGCAGCCGCCAAAAAGCCCATGCCCTGGCCGGCGTCTGAAGCTGTGGCTGTGGCGGCGGCCGCAGCTTCAGGCGCTTCGGCGGCGGCCCCGACCGCCATAACGACCATCAGCGCGGCGGCAACAACAAACAAGCCCGCATTCATAACAAGGCGGCGGCGCGCGCGGCCCGTATCACGGTTTTTTCTGGCGGGGAGCAGCAGCAGGAGCGCGGCGATGACCGCAGCGGTTGGAATCAGATACAGCATATTGATGAACCTCCATACATTCATTTGCTTTCATCCGGCGTCACGGCGGCGGGGACAAACGGTTTCCCATCGCCGTCAAAATACCGGCTGAACAATTCATAAAACTCCAGACGGAGCACCTGAATGCCGACAATCAGGCCCTCCATACCGATGACAAACAGATTGCCGGCCACGATGACAATCGGGCTTGCCGCGCCGCTGACCATCTCAGACAGCGTAAATACGACGGCCATCATGCCCGCATGGCTCAATACAAAGCCTCCGACGCGCAGAAACGACATCGTGTTGGAAAAGAAGCTTAAAACCACCTCAAACAATTCAAACGCGCCTTCCGTCAGATACGCGCCCATTCCCTCAGCCGGGCGGGCGGCCATATGACGGACGATTTTTCCCAGCGGCTCCTTGAACAGGATTGCCGCAAGCGGCAGCACAATCAGCAGGACAACGTAAAGCGGCGTAAACAGGTTTTTGCCGGTTATAAACAGCATGGCCGCGCCGAACAGAATAGAGCCGTAAAACAGCAGCCCCGCAATGCCGTTTGCAGAAAATACAGCTCTTTCATAATCATGACGCCGGAAGCCGGTCCAAATGCCGATCAGAATGGAAATGCAGATCAGCGCCACGCCGAGCGCGACAGCAGCCAAAAGCACAAGGTTGGTGTTTTCAGGGGCCATAACCTCAATCGGCTTTCCAGGCAGACCGAGCACCTGCGTATAAAAGGGCGTCAACAGCTCCTCAAAGCCGAATACAGAACCGTAAAACGCCCCGAAAATGCAGGAAAAAATACCGATGCGGTTGATTATGCGTCCAAGCACAGCGCCCTTCATGCGCCAGAACAGCCATCCGCCGAACACCAGCAAAAGTCCCTGGCCCAGATCGCCGAACATCGCGCCGAACAACAGGCAGTAGGTGATTGCGACAAACGGCGTCGGGTCCGGGTCACCGTAGGCCGGTACGCCGTACATCTCGACAAACAGCTCAAACGGCTTGGCAAACCATCCGTTTTTCAGCTTTGTCGGGGCCTTCAGACGCTTGTCTGAATCATGCGGCCGGATTTCAACATCCACTCCGTCGAGCTTTTTTATTCCCGCGGCAAACGCGGCCGCGCGGTCCTGTTCGATGAAGCCGGTCAGATAAAACACGTCGATATATTCGCGCCGCAGCACGGACACGAAGCGCCGCAGCTCAAACGAATCCGACAGAAACCGGATCCGCGAATAGATGCGCGTAAATTCCGCGTTGTTTTCGCCCACCACATCCGCGAGCTGCTTTTTTGTCTGCGCCAGCGCGTCGCGGTTGCGCGCGATTTGCTCGCGCAGGCGCTCAAGCGCCGCCTCCGGCGTCCCATGGATGAATTCGGGCACGCGCACCCGTTCAAAGTAAAGCGATAAAAACAGGTCGTCGATCTCCGGGGCGTTTTCTGTCAGAACAAAATAGGCCCCCCATTGGTAATCGCCCTCTATATCAAACGATTTAAATATAAACGGACGTTCGGCATAATACTCGAGCTTGCGCACCCCGTCGAGCGGAAGGCGGCCAAAACGCACCTTTGTATATTTGCAGGAAAAAAGGTCGTCGAACGCCACGTCAAGCTCCGCCAGGTGCGAAAGGATCACAAGCCCCGATTCATCCTGCTCGATCTCGCTGTGCAGATAGTTCTGCCGCTCGCGCAGCGCCGTCGTCTTTTCCCGGAAGGCGGAGCAGAAATCCTCGCAGTAGCGCGCCTGAAGCGCCTCGCCCGCAGCCCCCGGATCGTAATGCGGCGTCAGCCCGGCGGCGACGCCCGCGTCGGTAATTTTAGCGAGCAAAGGCCCATATGGATTTTCTTCCGCGAGCGGTGTAAAGCCCCGGATTCCCCCGGCGGCCTGCAAAGGCGGCTCGGGGTGAAAGGCCCCGCTGCCCAGACATTGCATGATCACGTCGTCCAACTGCCCGAGGTCGCCCGCAATACTCACGAGCGCCATTTTTGCAATGGCCATGACCAGCCTCCATTTCTCCGGTCGTCCCGGTAATTCTTTCAAAGCCCGAATAAATACAGAAAAGAGATTGTTTCAGGCCGCTCCTGCGCGGCTCTCAGGATCGCGCAAGCATGGCGCCGATCCGTTCGGGCGGCAGCCGGTAGCGCACGCCCTCGATGATACGGATGATGTCCTCCGTCTCCATCGCACGCAGCAGCATAAACGCCAAATAAACCACCTGCGGTTCTGTGGCGAAACGCAGCGTCCGCAGCGTTTCGTGATAACGGACGCGTTCCGTTTCCAGCTCTATGAAGGCCGCCTGCGGATTGATCTGACGCCCAAGCGCGGTCTGCGAAAGCAGCTTCATAAAGGTCTGCGTGTCCTTCGCCTCGATCATCGCCTGCATCTGACGCGGGCGGATACGCCAGTGATAGGGGAGCAGCGTCGCGCGGATGCGCCCTGCGTCGGCATTGAAATACGTTTTCATGCGGAAGATCGTGTTGAGGTTCATCAGCTCCGCACGCATCCTGATCAGCCCCGAAAGCTGTTTTGCCGCGTGCTTCGGCGCGCGTGCGGCGCGTAAAAGCATCGACTCGAAATAGTATGTGCGCAGCGCCACCTCGTACCGGGTGAAGCGCAACGAACCGCCCTGCGGCGGGTACTGCTCGCGGCAGGCGCGCAGGATCGCCTCATACGGCGTCGCCCGCACAGCCTCGATCAGTCCGTCGAGCGTTTTTGCCTGCGCCAGCGCCACCAAATCAAAGCGCGCGTAGCTCTGCATAAAGCTCGGCAGAGCCGCCAACAGGTCGCCGCTGCCCGAAATGATAACGCGCAGAGCCGACAGAATCAGCTCGATCTCCATATCCGGCACAATATAGCCATAGATGGCGCCGGCGCCCGCGCCGGGCACATAATGCGTCAGCCGCGCGTACTGGTAAAACAAGTCGCGCCGCAAAAGCGTCTCCAGGCGGCCGCGATGGATCGCGCTGTCCTGCACGCCCTCGAGCGCCTGTGCGTAAGCGGTGTGCTCGCGCAGATAGGCGGAAATCTCCTGCACGCTCTGCTTGCGCAGCAATTCATCGTATTGGCTGGACGTCAGCATCCGCCCAAAGGCCGCGCGCGCCTTGGCGGCGACTGCGTTTTCACTGTGCTGCATCGCCGTCACCTGCCGATGCAGCGGCCGACGATCTGACGCAGCCACTCGTCATGGCGCGCCGTATAGACGCGGCGCAACGCCTGCATCCGCTGCTCATTCTTTGCGCGCAGCCCGGCGAGGGCTTCGTCCCGGTCCCTCTGGGCCTGCTGGCGGACCTGCTCGACACGCTCGGCCGCGTGCGCGCGCATCTGCTGCTGTATCGCGCGCTTATCTTCATCCAGGCGCGCCAGCGTTTCGAGGCGGGCCTGCTGCGCCTGCTGCACAAGCTCGCGTCCCCTATTGTCATATTCCACGAGCAGCTTGATGACCCGCTCCATTGCATATCCCCCTTTGCAGTGAAAAAATTCGAATTCTTACCCATTTTAATTTTATCCAGTGTAATCCGTTTCTTTTTGATTTGCAAGCATTTTCAAAACAGATTTCACGCTTTTTTGAATTCCTACGCATGATTTACAAATTTTCACCTCTGTTTTTGTCTATTTTATCAGATTACGCCAAGAACCATTCGTTTCGCTGGAATATAATTTGGCTCCCGCCGGAAAATTGCCTGCCAATTGCTTGATTTTCATTATACTGTTTGTTATAATTATTATACATATAGATATAGGAACCCAGCGTGCGGCTCTGCACCGCGCGCCGCCAGAGAGGGAGGAACGCAAATCATGAAAAAACTGGTGGGTATGATCAGCCTGCTGCTTGCCTGTGTGACAATCCTCGCCGTGCCTGTTTCGGCGGTGGCGATCATCACGGGGGACAGCTTCGGCAAAACGTCAAACAAACCCTGGGAGGTTGACCGCTACGCTCCGGACGAGTTTGACACAAGCGAAAACGAACTGTATATCACCGTCGGCCCAAAGGGCTTTACAACCGCGCGCCCGGCAGACAAGCAGGATAAATACTATGCTGTGCAGGGCAAAAAGCTCGCGGCGGCCCAGACCTCGTCGAACACATGGACTGCGACTGTCAAGATCAATGTTGATGACAACTGGTTCTCATCGAGCAGCAACAACCGCCGCGCCGAGTTTCGCGTCGATCTCAAGGATGGCTCCGGCAACGCGATCAGCGAGTCTCCAACGCTCGCGCTCCAGAAGATGGGCAGCAAGGCGCCATATATCGTCTATTACACCTCAAAGTCGAAAACCGGCTGGAGCCAGGCACGCACCTTCGTCAACGGCGACAAGGAAATTGAGTATCTTGAAGTCGAGCCGGGCTGGAACAGCCTGCTGATCAAGTGCGACAAGGGCGTCATCTCCTATTACCTCAACGAAAAGAAACTTGGCAACTGCACGCTTTCCACAAATCAGAAGGACGTATATCCGTCGTATTTGGCGCTCGGCGTCTATAACTACAACCGCACCGACACCGTTTCGTTCGACAACCTCTACCTCTACGACGGCAGCTATGTCATGCGCCAGCTTTCTTCCGAAGCGCAGGATGAACGGGACGAGCGGCTGGAATCGCAGTATGAGAAAAAACGCAACAGCTGGGAGGACAAATATACTGAATACATGTTTAACCGCGATTCCGACGAGGACGTTTACCTGAACGGCAGGAAGGTTCTGGAGGGCGGCAAGTGGTATAAGCAGAGTACGGTCAAGAGTAAGCTCAAAGTGTCCGACAAGGATTTCGATGTTGAATATGACCTGCTGATGGAAAAGATCGATCAGCTCACCACCAAGGACGGCGGCTCAGTTGAATATGAGACGCGTGAAACCAAGGATATGCCTGATGATTACTGGGACTATTGATTCCCACTTACTCCTTTCCAGAACGGCGGATGCGGGTGCATCCGCCGTTCCTTTTTATTCCGAATATTGGGAAAAGTCAACAAAATTTTGCGCCCTTTCTTGACAAGATGCCGACTTGGTACTATGATAACGTCGTATGAGTATCGTTAAATCAGGGAAAAAGGGAGCAGCCACAAATGAAAATCAAACGCGGCGATTTAAGAAATATTGCAATCATCGCACACGTCGACCACGGCAAGACGACGCTTGTGGACGGCATGCTCAAGCAGAGCGGAACCTTCCGTGAAAATCAGGCCGTGCAGGAGCGCGTCATGGACTCCAACGATATTGAACGCGAGCGCGGCATTACCATCCTGGCAAAGAATGCGTCCGCCGAATATAAGGGCGTCAAGATCAATATTGTCGATACGCCAGGACACGCCGACTTCGGTGGCGAAGTGGAGCGCGTGCTCAAAATGGTCGACGGCGTATTGCTGCTCGTCGACGCGGCCGAAGGACCCATGCCGCAGACACGCTTTGTTTTAAGCAAGGCGCTCGACCTCGATCTGGGCGTCATCATCGTCATCAATAAGATCGACCGGCCCGACGCGCGTGTCTATGAGGTCGTTGACGAGGTGCTTGAACTTTTAATGGATCTGGGCGCTTCGGACGAACAGCTTGACAGCCCAATGGTGTTCTGCTCCGGCCGCGACGGCACCGCTTCGTATTCGCCGGAAACGCAGGGCGTCGATCTTCAGCCGTTGATGGATACAATCGTCGATTATATCCATGCGCCCGAGGGCGACCCGGATGAACCGACGGCGGTGCTCGTCTCGTCGATCGATTACAACGAATATGTCGGACGTATCGCAATCGGGCGTATTGAACAGGGCGAACTGAAGGTAAACGCGCCTGTCACCGTCTGCGATTACCACGATAAGGACCTGTTAAAACAGGGCAAAATTACAGCTATCTACCAGTTCACAGGCGTCGGACGCACACAGGTGCAGTCGGCTACAGTCGGCGATATCGTCATGTTCTCGGGCATTGAGGATATCAATATCGGAAATACGGTTTGTGCCGCCGGTTCGCATATCGCGCTGCCGTTTGTAAAAATTTCCGAGCCGACGGTTGAAATGACCTTTTCGGTCAATACAAGCCCGTTCGCGGGACGCGAGGGCAAATTTGTTACGACGCGTCAGATCCGCGACCGCCTCTATCGCGAGCTGCTGCGCGACGTATCTTTGCGCGTAAACGACGGCGATACAGCCGACTCGTTTATTGTCTGCGGCCGCGGCGAAATGCATCTTTCAATTTTGATTGAAAACATGCGCCGTGAAGGGTATGAATTCCAGGTCAGCACGCCCAAGGTGCTCTATAAGACAATCGACGGCGAACAGTGCGAGCCGTTCGAGGAGCTGACCATCGACGTCCCGGCCGAATATTCCGGCGCTGTCATGGAAAAGATGGGTCCGCGCAAGGGCGAATTGCAGTCGATGGACCCGGTCGGCAGCCGCATGAAAATGGTGTTCATCATCCCGGAGCGCGGCCTGTTCGGCTATAAGAGCGAATTTCTCACCGACACAAAGGGCGAGGGCGTCATGAATACGCTGTTTTATGGCTACGCGCCGTACAAGGGCGAAATTCCGCGCCGGCAAAATGGTTCTTTGATCGCGTTTGAAACGGGCGAAACGATCACCTACGGCCTGTACAACGCCCAGGAGCGCGGCACGCTGTTTCTCGGCGCGGGCGAGCCAGTCTATGCTGGTCAGGTTGTGGGCATGTCGCCAAAAAATGAGGATATCGCGGTCAACGTCTGTAAACGCAAGCAGCTTACAAACACGCGTGCCTCAGGTTCGGACGATGCGCTGCGCCTGATTCCGCCGCGCCGGTTCTCACTGGAGGAGGCGCTCGAATTCATCGGCGACGACGAGCTGCTTGAGGTCACGCCGAAAAATATCCGTATCCGCAAAACCATCCTTGACCATTCGCAGCGTATGCGCGAGCAGATGAAAAAGAAATAACAGGCACGGGGGAAGGGCGTATGAAAAGATGGGCGGTACGTTTCAGCCTTCTGCTTGGATACACGGTCCCGTATCTCTATTTATCCATGTACATCGATTTAACCTATGGGACCCCTCTTTTTTACGCTGCAGCCCTGATTGGTTATGTCATCCTGTATCTGCTGGCGGGCAAAACGCATAACCGCCCTGCCGCACTCATCGGAACGGTTTGGACTGCCGTTTCTTCGTACTGCTTCATGCAGTATGGCTGGACGCAGGACTGGGAATGGTATTTTAAGCCCCTTACGGCCACGCAGCTTTTGATAGCGCTGTCCGCGGCCGCCCTTTTTATCCAGCTTTTGGCCATACGGGCCGCTGAAAAAAACAAGCTGTAAATAACCCGAGCCGCCGCGCGTTTGCGCGGCGGCCTCTTTTTTGGCTTCTGGTTCTTTATTATGGCGCGGCCTATTTTTACGCAGCGCCAAACCCACTGTTCGCGGCGCAAAACTAATTACGCAGGGCCTGCCCCACTGTTTGCGGCACAGCCGATTAAAGTTTTTTGCCGAGGCTTTTTTCAAAAAAGCCGGAAAGTTTTTTTCAAAAGGGCTGGAGCAAAATCCGCGTCCAGCCGCACAGCGTCTGTCACGGATTTTGCTTGGGGCAGGCGGCTACGCCTGAACGGGTGTCTTGCGGCCTGCGGGCCGCGCTTTTATGAGGGCTGCGGCCCGGGTTCAGGGCTCCGCCCTCGAAAAAAGGCAAGACCTACGAGGGGCCTTGCCTTTTTTCTCACCCGCCGCCTTTTGAAAAAGGCGGGCGAAAACTTTTGATCGCCGCGGCGTAAAAGCCGATTACGAAGCGCCTGCCCCACTATTCGCGGCACAGCCGATTAAAGTTTTTTGCCGAGGCTTTTTTTCAAAAAAGCCGGAAAGTTTTTTGCCAGGCTTTTTTCAAAAAAGCGGGGCGTTACTTGAGGGCTTCTTCGACGGCGACGGCGCAGGCGACGGTCGCGCCGACCATCGGATTGTTGCCCATGCCGATGAGCCCCATCATCTCGACGTGCGCCGGGACAGAGGACGAACCGGCAAACTGCGCGTCGCCGTGCATACGGCCCATGGAATCGGTCAGGCCGTAGGAAGCCGGGCCGGCAGCCATATTGTCCGGGTGGAGCGTGCGGCCCGTGCCGCCGCCGGATGCAACCGAGAAATATTTGACGCCGTTCTCATACGACCATTTCTTATACGTACCGGCAACCAGGTGCTGGAAACGCGTCGGGTTTGTCGAGTTACCCGTAATGGAAACGTCGACTTTTTCGTGCTTCATAATGGCGACGCCCTCAAGCACGTCGTTGGCGCCATAGACCTTGACCTTGGAGCGTTCGCCGTCGGAATACGGCGTCTCGCCGATGACCTTCAGCTCGCTTGTGGCGAAATCGTAGTCGGTTTCGACATACGTAAAGCCGTTGATGCGGGAAATAATATAGGCAGCGTCTTTGCCAAGGCCGTTGAGGATCACGCGCAGCGGCTCTTTACGGGCCTTGTTGGCGTTGCGGGCGATGCCGATAGCGCCTTCGGCGGCGGCAAACGATTCGTGGCCGGCGAGGAAACAGAAGCACTTCGTCTCGTCGCGCAGGAGCATCGCGCCGAGATTTCCGTGACCGAGTCCGACGGAACGCGTCTCAGCGACAGAACCGGGCACACAGAAGGCCTGCAAGCCGATGCCAATGGCCTCGGAGGCGTCGGCGGCCTTTTTACAGCCCTTCTTGAGCGCGACGGCCACGCCGAGCGTATACGCCCAGACAGCGTTTTCAAACGCGATGGGCTGCACGCCCTTCACGATTTTTTCAACATCAATGCCCTTATCGAGGCAGACGGCGCGCGCATCCTCAAGGGAAGCCATGCCATATTCCGCCAGGCACGCGTTGATTTTGGGCATTCTTCTTTCCTGTCCTTCAAACTTAACCATGTTGTTACCTCCCTCTCCCTTTATTCCTCACGCGGATCGATATACTTCGGCGCGTCGGCATAGCGGCCGTAGGTGCCGATATTCTTTTCATACGCTTCCTTCGGGTCGACGCCGTGACGGATGTCCTCAAGCATCTTGCCCACGCGGACAAACTTGTAGCCGATGGCCTCGTTGTTGTTGTCAACCGCCACAGACAGGATATATCCTTCCGCCAGCTCGAGATAGCGAACGCCCTTTGCGTTGGTGGAGAAGATGGTGCCGACCTGCGAACGCAGCCCCTTGCCCAGATCCTCAAGTCCCGCGCCGATGGGCAGGCCGCCCTCGGAAAACGCGGTCTGGCTGCGGCCGTAAACAATCTGCAAAAACAGCTCGCGCATGGCAACGTTGATCGCATCGCAGACCAGGTCGGTGTTGAGCGCCTCGAGAATCGTCTTGCCGGGCAGGATTTCGCCGGCCATCGCCGCAGAATGAGTCATGCCGGAACAGCCAAGCGTCTCGACGAGCGCCTCCTCGATGACGCCCTCCTTGACGTTCAGCGTCAGCTTGCACGCGCCCTGCTGCGGGGCGCACCAGCCCACGCCATGCGTCAGGCCGGAAATATCCTTGATTTCATAAGCCTTGACCCATTTGCCCTCTTCCGGGATCGGGGCGGGGCCATGCTTGGGGCCTTTGGCGAGAACACACATTCTCTCCACTTCATGGGAATAGTTCATATCGGTGCTCCTTTCGGTTTTTTAAAACGGGTTGTCCATTTCTTATTATAGGCATTTCACCGCGCGCACGCAAGGGGATTTGTTCAGCTTTTGTTAATTCTTGGACAACAATTTCGTCCTGATTTCGGGCGATTTTTTGTATATAATAAAGATATCCGTCTGCGCGCGGCCGCAAACGTTTAAAAACACTGGAATCTGTTGACATTGACGGCGGCTGGGAGTAAACTATATAAGTTGAATTGTGCGCAAATGCAAAGGCGCCCGCGCGCGAAGGGAATCTGTGAAGCGGACCAAATAAACGACGTTTCTTTGCGCTGCCAGGGTCGGGAATATAGGATGAGGTGACAAAATGGGTCTGATTAAAAAACTGTTCGGAAGCTATTCCGAGCGAGAGTTAAAGCGCGTTTATCCGATCCAGCAAAAGGTTCTTGCGCTGGAAGAAACATATAAGGCCAAAAGCGACGCCGAGCTGAAGGCTGTGACGCCGGCGCTTAAAGAACGCCTGGCAAACGGCGAGACGCTCGACGATATTCTTCCGGACGCGTTCGCTGTCTGCCGCGAGGCGAGCGACCGCGTGCTTGGGATGCGCCATTTCCCAGTGCAGGTCATCGGCGGCATCATCCTTCATCAGGGGCGTATCTCCGAGATGCGCACCGGCGAAGGAAAGACGCTTGTCGCCACGCTGCCCGCTTATCTCAACGCCCTGACCGGCAAGGGCGTGCACATCGTCACCGTCAACGATTATCTGGCCAAGCGCGACTCCGAGTGGATGGGCAAGGTCTACCGTTTCCTCGGCCTGTCGGTCGGTCTGATTATCCACGGCCTTGATACGCAGCAGCGGCGCGACGCCTACGCCTGCGATATCACCTATGGGACCAACAACGAGTTCGGCTTTGATTACCTGCGCGACAACATGGTCATCTACAAGCGCGACAAGGTGCAGCGCGGCCACAACTACGCCATCGTTGACGAGGTGGACTCCATCCTGATCGACGAGGCGCGCACGCCGCTGATTATCTCCGGCCAGGGCGACAAGTCGACCGACCTTTATGAGCGCGCCGACCGCTTTGCACGCACGCTCAAATGCTACCGCGTCGCCGAGACGGACTCCAAAGAGGAGCATGACGACGTCGACGGCGATTATATCGTCGATGAAAAAGCCAAAACAGTCACGCTGACCGCCTCCGGCGTCACAAAGGCGGAGGAATATTTCGGTGTGGAAAACCTGACCGACGGCGACAATATGCAGCTCCAGCACCACATCAACCAGGCCATCCGCGCCCACGGCATCATGCAGCGCGACGTGGACTATGTCGTTAAGGACGGCGAAGTCATTATCGTCGACGAATACACCGGCCGCCTGATGCTCGGCCGCCGCTATAACGAGGGGCTGCACCAGGCCATCGAGGCCAAGGAGGGCGTCACCGTCGCCCGCGAGAGCCGCACGCTGGCCACCATCACGTTCCAGAACTATTTCCGCATGTACGAAAAGCTCTCCGGCATGACGGGCACCGCACAGACGGAGGCCGCCGAGTTTGAGGAGATCTACGGCCTGCAGGTGGTGGAGGTGCCCACGAACAAGCCCGTGGCCCGCACCGACTACAACGACGTGGTGTACAAAACCGAACCGGCCAAGTTCAACGCCGTTATCGAGCAGATCATCGAGTGCCATGAAAAGGGCCAGCCCGTGCTGGTGGGCACCATTTCCATTGAAAAGAGCGAGCTGCTGAGCAAGCTGCTGAGCCGCCGCGGCGTGAAGCACGAGGTTCTGAACGCCAAGCACCACGAAAAGGAAGCTGAGATCGTAGCGCAGGCGGGCAAAAAGGGCGCGGTCACCATCGCCACAAATATGGCCGGCCGCGGCACCGACATCATGCTGGGCGGCA
>ERZ808044.615-NODE-615-length-33331-cov-7.165935_pt1 | contig 33331 bp, 30 predicted proteins | sample MGYA00380195_ERZ808044 | MGnify/ENA primary metagenome ERZ808044 (study PRJEB31490, sample SAMN06133423) | mouse gut metagenome | isolation source: Z7_2 | host: mice | place: China: Chengdu | collected 2015-05 ...
ATAGAGAAACTGCGCCCCCATATCCGGGATATCAGTTTCCGTACCTATTACCGCAGGAGGCGGGAGGCGATTGACGCACTCAGTTCTTTCCTGTGGGGGTATACGTCTAAGGACAGCATCGACATTCTGGAGAAGTTCTTTCCGGATGATAAGGATACTGGGGAATAAAAATAGACAGCTATATGATATTTGCAGGCAATCAGGCCAGATTGGAGGAAATATATGATAACGTTGACAGAGGATGAAAAAAGAATGGTATTCCAGCTGGAAGGCTGCAACAGGTATGATGCGATACAGGAGATTGCTGTGTTTTGCCGGTATACCCGTGACCATGACAAAAGAAGCATTGCCGAAAACCTGTTAAAGAAACTCCGTGAACTCTCAGAAAATGACTGCAGAGAGCTGATTTGTGACATTCAGAAAAATTATCATCTGCCCCGGAAAGCAAGGACTGTTGGAGAGATGATCGCTGTGGCCCGGCAGGAGTCCGGCGCCCAGAAGCTGGAAGGACATGACATCATGGCACTGGAACGCTTTGACCCGGAGGTACAGCATATGATTGTGTTTGATGTACTTTCAGATGAATCATCCATAGGGAACGTAGGAAATAAGATGCGATTGTTTCTGACAAAGGCTGTTTACCAGAAAGCACTGGAGAACCAGGACAGACATTTTATACAGATTTTGAACCACGCAAACGTAGCACAGGGACATTTACAGTATGATCGGACAGATGGGTATTTATAAGTAAATATAGATATGTTTGACCGTAATACAAATTGATTGAGCGACAAATGCTTTTCTGTTATACTATCTACAGAAAAGCACTACTTAGAAAATTGCCTAATAACTAAAGCATATAAGATATACGGAGGATACACAATGGAAAGAAATATAAATGTAATTGAGGATCTGGATGGTGGTAAAATTGTTGTTATAAATGACATTGCTTTTAAAGGCAGACAAAAAATTGAATGGTCTGAAGTAGAAAAGTATCTTAAACGATTTGTTGGGGAATATTACAGTATTATCGAAACCAGTGATATGGTTTATATTGGTTCTGATCTGCCGGACGAATTTAGTGGGTCAAATTATACTAAAAAACTAAAAGGTGCTTTAGCAAAAGCAAAGGCAAATGCAGCACAAGGGCTTCCGGAACTGATAGAACTTGCCTCTAAAAAGCGCTACAAAGAAAATCTTAAAGAAAAGCATGATTTTGACGCAAAATACGGTTGGTATCGGTATGATACAAAATTTGCACTTCCGGTCTATAATGAAAACCAGGAACTGGAGAGATTCAATGTATTCCAAGCCGTTCTACTTATCCGCCACGCTCAGGATGGAAAATTGTACCTGTATGATTTGGTAAATATAAAAAAAGAAACGGGTAAGCCGCTTGAGCAATAAGCTGTACGGTAAGAAACTCGCTTCTTCTTGTTACTATCTTATAGGAAATCCGGAAATTTGTCAACATAAAATTTCAAGAAAATCTATAACTTGAAAATCTATAACTAAAGAGAATCTTCTACTCCCTTAAAAGGAAGTAGAATTTATTCATATACAATTTCCTGTTATAGCGGAAATATCAAGTCATCAAACGCCTTACATTAAGTTACTGATTAACAAAATCAAAGGTTTTCTCATTTCTAAGTTAAGTCGATACGCATAATTTCTTCTATTTTCTCCGTTCTCTTTCCAACTTCTTTTTCTGCTTCCTTTAATAAATATTCATCTGTAAGATATTGCGGTCGGAAGTAATGAATATTCTTTATAGTCTGATCTTGCTCCATTTTTACCCATATGCATACCAAGCAATCCTTATTGAAATCAACGGTAATTTTTTCCGTTGCATCCAAACTATAGTATTCCATAGGTGAATAATCATTGTACTGTCGTAAATATTCATCTATTAACATCAAAAAACCTTGTTGTAAAGCTTTAAAGAAATTCAATCTGCATACGATAGGATATGTATTGCTCGTATGTATCAGCTTATCCTCACTCCAAAAAAATTGAGTGACAGATGTATCCTCAAAACATCTTATCTGTGCCGACCTCTATGAACTTTATCTCATATCTTTTTTCTATTTCCTCACATGTTTTCCTAATAACCTGATCTACTTCATCATCTATTACTACTCGCCGATACTTGGCTGGACACACAAAATGATACATAAGCACTGATACATTGTGTGATTTGTGTATATACTCACTCATCCCACAATTCTCCTTTTTTCCTTTAGTATATCACAGCCCCTACTATTTGAGAAAGTTTGTTACGCAGCAGAGTTGCGGGGAATTATACCCTGAGAGATTAAATAAAGGGGATATTAAAGCAACACAGGGCGATACCGGACATGCACAGATTGATATGATCACAGACGTATATGCACATATTCTTGATGAAGATCGAAAAGTCAATGCCCAAAGGTTTGAAGAGGCTTTTTATGCTAATTGTGATCTGCGGAAAATTACTCCGTCTGAAGAAAAGAAATTGGCGCCAGAGGTTGCAAATATTGTCCAACTGCTTCAGGACTCCCCTGAATTAATATCTATGTTAAATAATTTAATTGCACAAGTTGGAGCAAAGGCCAATTGAATTATCAAGATTACCCTATTAGCAGGTTTTTGGCTAATATTTCTTATTAGTAGACTATTAGCAATTGTTCGAATCCTTAAAATAATAGTTCGTCCACCAATTAGCAGGATATTCACTAAACATGCATTTAGATTTTTTACAATTTGAACTATGCATATGTGATTTTCAAAAAAAGAAAGTGCCAGAAATCCTTGATTTCCAGCACCCTTAGCGTCCCTGAGACGATTTGAACGTCCGACCCTTCGCTTAGGAGGCGAATGCTCTATCCCCTGAGCTACAGAGACACTTTGTATATTATAACAGTTTATTCAACTGATATAACCTCTTTATTCAATTTTGGTGGACGACCTCCGACTACTTAGGAGGCGGTCGCTCTATCCAACTGAGCTACGGAAACATTTATAAAAACTATGAAATTGTGGAACTTGCAACATTTCCCTTGCCCTCCCAAGGCGAGTGTTGGAACACTTTCTTAGGAGGCGGTCGCTCTATCCAGCTGAGCTATAGCGACAATCAGATAAAAAATCTACATCACAACTGATGCTTTATTATTATACTTCAACACCTATAAATTGTCAAACCTTTTACACAACTTAATCCAATTATTTCTTCAGATATACATCTGCATAATTCACACCCAACGCCAAAGCTGTCGCATGATCATTTACATAGATATCAATATGCTTCTCTTTAATCGCACCTCCACAATCCTCGGCAGCAAACACATGTCCACCAATGATAACCTGAGTTCCATATGGAATAACCCTTGGATCAACCGCTATGGTTCTTCCTTCCACAACTGGCGCGCCGGTGGCAGTAATTCCAGTCTCAATATTACAGCAAAGTTCACATGCACAATAATAAGTCAGCTTAAAGGTACCAAGATTCTTTCCGTACATATCCTGTGTTGCATTCACATCACTGATACCGCCTCCCGCATATTCATAATCATTATCTTTTAAAACTCTGGTTGCCCATACTGCATTTTCTTTACTCACATCAGCCTGAACAATTCCCATATCCGTGCTCATAGCTTCAATCGTCTTTCCATCACCGGCATACATAACGACATGATAAACGTTTCCATTATTGGCATAGAAAATCAAGTCACCTGGCAAAGCGTCCTCTACCGGAATCTTCGTTCCAAATTGTGCCTGGTCCCGTGACACACGCGGCAGTTCATAACCATACTGCTTATAAATACTTTGGACAAATCCTGAACAGTCAGCCCCTTCTGTCAGGCTGGTTCCGCCCCATACATATGGATTGCCTACAAACTGAGCAGCAAACTCCACGATAGACCTCCTGATTTCTCCACTTGGGACTCCAGACTTTGTAGAAGTCAGTGTATAATAACATGCCTTGTTATCTTCTGGTTTTATCTTTTCTTCTGCTAACGGAAATGTATCTTCATGCTTCTTCTCTACCAGTTCTGTAATCTTTTCATTATATTGAATCGAATCCTTTTTTACAAATCCACGCACATCTCCAGATTCCACATAGAGCCATTCTTCCTCGTTGTCCTCAAGTATATAGCACAGCCCTCCATTGGGTATAATACCAATTATTCGACTGTCCTCTTTTTTATCCTCCATCACTTCCACATCTTTATCTTTGGCAAGCGCATATTTTTTCTCTACAACTGTCTGATTTACAGTAGCCCTCAAATATGTATATGCTTCATTTTCCTGCCATGGCAGCCATTCCCGCGCCATGGGTGCTATATCCTCGATTCCTGTATATTCCTTTTTCATCCTTTCGGCTCTGTCTTTTGCCTTCTTTTGATATATCTCCAACTGCTTTCCTGCTTCCTCGTCGGTAACAATGTCCTTCGTCCGCACGAAGCCGCGTACCCTTCCCGATTCAACATACAGCCAGCCGTTTTCTTCCTCCTTCAAAATATACAAAAGTCCGTTTTTTCGCAATTTTCCAACTGCCCTTACTTGATCGTCCTCATCTTCTTCTGATACAATTGACTCCCGAATAATTAAATCTTCTTTTGCAAATCCATACTTTCTTGCAACTGTCCAAAAACGATGATCCTCCATCAGTTTAGGTAACTTTACCAGCTTTTGATTCAATACAAGCGACGCATTTTTTATTTTTTCTGGAGATATTTTCTCCGGCTTTAATTTATCTATAACTTCATTATCAAAATTCGTTCCCAATCCAGGTTTCAAATCTAATGACCAGGATGGATTGCTTGAATTAGAATTATCCTCAGGGGTAGCAGGTACGCTAGGTATCATTGGTTTTCCTGATACTTCAGAATCTTCTGACTGAGTTGGTTTGTCTGGATTCTCGGAACCATCTGTATTACCCGTATCTCCTTTATCATCAGAACCCTGAGATTGATCCGGCTGTTCGGAATTATCTGGATTATTCGGGTTATTAGAATTATCCGTATTTACCGAATCATCTGAATTGTCTGAGCCATCACCATTGTCTGAATCATCCGGTTTCCCTGAGCCGTCACCATTGTCTGAGCCATCCGGTTTCCCTGAGCCGTCACCATTGTCTGAATCATCCGGTTTCCCTGACACATTCCCATTGTCTGAACTATCCGGTTTCCCTGGCACATTCCCATTGTCTGAACTATCCGGTTTCCCTGGCACATTCCCATTGTCTGAACCATCCGGTTTCCCTGACACACCAGAACTATCTGTCACACCCTGGCTTCCTGAGCCGTCACCATTATCTGTCACATCTTGTTTCCCTGACACATTCCCATTGTCTGAACCATCCGGTTTCCCTGACACATTCCCATTATTCTGGCCTCCTGAGCCATTAGGTCTCTGCGCCGCATTTCCATTGTCTGTTACAACCGAATGATTTGGTCTATCTGGTGTTACCGAACTACCTGACTGATTTTCATTTCCTTTTACTTCACTTTCTCCAAAATTACCTGCTGTTTCAGATGTAACCGGAGTCACTGGCACCACTATCTTTTTTATATCATTCTTATCTGCATTCTTTGCTTGTGCATGATACCTCTCCGTTTCCATTTCATCCTTATACTTTATGACCGGCATAGACGTAACGACATTTGCAGCCAAAATACCTGCTACTCCTGCAGCGCACATCTTCTTAATTATTCTTCTCTGTTTATTCAAACACATTCTCCTCTTTCTTTTACGAGCTAATGTACTGACACATTTACTTATTTTTACATTTTAGAACATTTTACATCTAAAAGCAATACACCTTTTTTTACCAAACTAAATTTCAAACAAAATTACCAAATAAAATAATAAGTAAATCACCACTAAAAAAATCAGGTGAATAGCCTTATATTGTATCTTCGACTTTTCACCCAATTTTCTAAATCGTTTTTCAGAAATTTATTCTTCCCTGTAACCACATATTTCCTTTAAATCTTCTTCCAACCGCCGGATCTCCAATGACCTCTTTCACAGGGACACAAATATCGAACACAAGTTCATTGACATCTAATCTCATCACATAGATTTCTTCTCTTGTATATTCATTAATAATCCTCTGCAATTCTAATATTTCGCCCATAATGGAATAATGATCACACTCAATTCCATAGGGCATAATATAAGTATCGACAATACTGAATACATCTTCACTGACCAGACGTTGTGATACTTTTGAATATGTATCAATATCATCCATCGTCAAGCTTTCAATCGCAGCCGGATCTCCTGTTCTTGCCGCACTTACAAGCATCATTCGGTTGTGAATTTCTTCCTTCTGCCTCTTTTCCTGTTCTTTATCCTTTAATACCGGAAGCAGAATCGTTCCCCCATTACACAGTCCTGATAAAGTTACTGATTTATATTTTACAGAGCTTTTAGCTTTCTGGCGTTCCTTGAGTAATTCTACGGTATTTTGAAGGTGGAAGATCAGATTGATCCCCACCTTAACATCCTCACATATTCCGGCATACGCCTCTCTATCCATTCTTCTCTCTATATAAACATCCGCGTGGCTGGTAATTCCAGTTCCTAAAAAGAATGGATAATAATAGTTTTTCTCGAATTTCTCATGGATATCTCTGTCACCGAACATTGCAATACCTATTCCGGCGCCGTACTCCTTCTGGTATTCGCATATGTCCATTTCTTCATCCTGTGCAATCAAATCATGCTGTGTAAATGAAGTTCTCACCTGGGTAAGAATATTTTTCAATTCTCTTTTGCTGTTAATATTGCCAAATCCAATGGCATTCATATATTGATGCATATTATTATCCTTATAAATGCAATTTTTTAGCTACAAGCACTTTATGGGACAGTTATCCACTTAAACGTGCCGTTTATCTTTTAGGTATAAGAACCTCTGTACCACCCATATATGGTCTGAGGATCTCTGGAATTCTGACGCTTCCGTCTGCCTGTAAATTATTTTCTAAGAATGCGATTAACATTCTCGGAGGCGCTGCAACCGTGTTATTCAAAGTATGAGCAAAATATTTTCCTTCTTTTCCTTTTACGCGAATACCAAGTCTTCTTGCCTGAGCATCTCCAAGATTCGAGCAGCTTCCAACCTCAAAATACTTCTTCTGTCTTGGAGACCATGCCTCTACATCACAGGATTTTACTTTCAGGTCTGCAAGGTCTCCGGAACAACATTCCAGAGTACGAACCGGAATATCCATGGAACGGAAAAGGTCTACTGTATTCTGCCACAGATTATCATACCATTTCATACTTTCTTCCGGCTTACATACCACAATCATCTCTTGTTTTTCAAATTGATGAATTCTGTATACGCCTCTTTCTTCGATTCCATGCGCGCCTTTTTCTTTCCGGAAACAAGGAGAATAGCTGGTTAATGTCTGCGGAAGTTCTTCTTCTGTCAGCATCTTGCCAATAAACTTTCCAATCATTGAATGTTCACTGGTTCCGATTAGATAGAGGTCTTCACCCTCAATCTTATACATCATGGCATCCATTTCTGCGAAGCTCATTACTCCGGTTACCACATTGCTTCTAATCATGAACGGTGGAATACAGTATGTGAAGCCCCTCCCAATCATAAAGTCACGGGCATAAGCCAATACAGCCGAATGAAGCCTTGCAATGTCTCCCATCAAATAATAAAAGCCGTTTCCTGCAACTTCTCCTGCGCTCTCCAAATCGATTCCATTAAAACTTCCCATGATATCCGTGTGGTATGGAATCTCAAAATCAGGAACAATCGGTTCGCCATACTTCTGTATCTCGACATTTTCACTGTCATCTTTTCCAATCGGTACGGAAGGATCAATGATATTCGGAATTGTCATCATTATCTTTTTAATTTTTGCCTCTACTTCTTTTTCTTCCGCGGATAGATTCTCTACCCGTTCTGCATTCTCCTGTACCTTCTTTTTTAATTCCTCTGCTTCTTCCTTTTTTCCCTGTGCCATACATGCACCAATCTGTTTGGAAATAGTATTGCGTTCTGCGCGGAGTCCTTCTACCTCTTGCTTTATATCTCTATTCCGCTGATCTAATTCTAATACGTCGTCCACCAAAGGTAATTTCTCGTCCTGGAATTTTTTCTTTATGTTCTCTCTCACTACATCCGGATTCATTCTTACAAATTTAATATCTAACATGTCTTTATCCTCCTCATAAATTAGTATTATTTTTTGGCATCCTTAACATCCATTTCATAATTTTCAAAAATAGCCTTATCTAATGCTTCCGCTTCTTCCTCAGCTAGCTCGACATAACTTTCGCCTTTAATGATTTCCTTAATATAAGTATAACACCCTTCTCTGCTGTGCATGGCATTCATAATCCATCCATTATTATTCTTATCCAAAAGTGCGACTGCAAAGCTTAGTTTTCCACCCATTTCATTAAATGCGTCATATTTTACAATACCTGTTTTTTGAAATCCTCTTTCATACTTTTTAAATAAATCTTTGATATCTGACCGGTTCTGTTTTGTTATTTTAAGAATGGAATCTACTTCTCCAAATTTCTCTTTTAAACTTTCTTCAAGAGTTTTCCCATTTCTTCCTTTCATAAACGTGTTATAACTACTTTGTAGTTTATTATATTTTACAGTAAGGTTCACATACAAAACAAACAATACGACAATTAAAATTAACAGAAATAAAAGTATGAATGCCGGATCTATTCCTAATGTGACCAGTATCTTACTCTCCATATATTATTCTTCCCTTCGTATACTCATTATCATGTCGAACATCCGTTCAAGTTCTTTATCTGAATAATATTCTATCTCTATTTTACCTTTTCCATTTCCTTTTGAAGAAATATTGACCTTAGTTCCCATAACCTCCTTCATTTTATCTTCGATATCTCTATATATAAAAGGATTTTCTATTGGTTTCTTTTCTTTTGGTTTCTTTGGATTCTTGATATCTTTAATTAGTTTTTCAGTTTCCCTTACGCTAAGTTTTTCATCAAATATCTTATTGGCAAGTATGTACTGCTGTTCCTTACTATCTATTGCAAGCAAAGCTCTTGCATGGCCTGTTGATATCATATCATCTATGATCATCTGTTGAACTTTTTCATTCAGCTTCAACAATCTCATAGAATTTGTTACTGCTGTTCTGCTCTTGGAAACTCTTTCAGCAACTTCATCCTGCTTCAAATTAAATTCTTCCAAAAGCCTTTTAAATGCCATTGCTTCTTCAATCGGGTTCAAATTTTCCCGTTGAATATTCTCAATTAATCCAATTTCAATTATTTCTTGTTCTGAATACTCTTTAATAATTACAGGTATTTCTTTGATTCCGGCCATTTTAGCTGCTCTCCATCTTCTTTCACCTGCAATAATTTCATAGTAATCATTTCTTTTTCTGACCAGCAATGGTTGTAAAATTCCAAACTGTTTAATAGAATCAGCTAATTCTAATAAACCGTCTTCCTCAAATTTTTTACGCGGTTGTTCTCTATTAGGTTCTACCAGATTTATCTTCATCATCTGTTCTCCGGAATTCGATTCTGTCTCCGTATCACCTTTTGATGAAGGTTCTTGTTTCGTAGATTTTGACCCCCTATTATCAGGAATCAGACTGTCTAACCCTTTTCCAAGTCCTTTTTTCTTTGCCGCCATCTATATCCTCCCCTTATGATTCCCTGCTAATCACTTCTTCAGCGAGTCTCATATAACTTTCAGCGCCTGCTGACCTTGGATCATATTGATTAATTGGTGTTCCAAAACTTGGTGCTTCTGCAAGACGAATGTTTCTTGGAATAATAGTCTTATATATGTTCTGTTCCAAATTATCTTTTACATTTTCCACTACTTGCAGCGATAAATTAGTTCTTGCATCATACATTGTAAACACAACACCCTCTATTTCTAATACGGGATTCAATCTATCCTTCACAAGTTCAACAGTGTGTATTAACTGGCTCAAACCTTCCAAAGCGTAATATTCGCATTGGATTGGAACTAATACGGAATCCGCCGTCGTCATAGCATTAACCGTCAGAAGGCTCAATGAAGGTGGACAATCTATAATCACATAATCATAGTTATCCCTTATTTTCTGAATCGCATTCCTGACTACAAATTCCTTATTTTCCACATCAATCATTTCAATTTCTACTGCTGACAAATCGACATTAGAGGGCAGTATATCCAGATTTTCAATCGTATTTTTATGGATTACTTCTTCTACATCAGACTCTCCAATGATCATATCATAGATTGTCCCATCTATCGAATTCTTATCCAGACCGAGTCCACTCGACATATTTCCCTGTGGGTCCATGTCAATAGCAAGAACTTTTCGACCCTTTTCTGCAAGAGATGCCGACAGATTAATTGCAGTTGTTGTTTTACCAACACCGCCCTTTTGGTTAGCAATAGCTATAATTCTTCCCATCTATAATCACCTTTCTTTTTCGTTGAAATTAGTATAACACTTTTCTTTCCACTTATCTAGCAAATGTTTTAAATATAAAGTAGATTTTATATTTTCAATAAATGTTTCACGTGAAACATTAGATTTTTAGTTATTCTTTATTCTATTCATCCATATAATTCAATACATAGACAAACCAAATGGAACATGCTATAATATTTTAAAAGAAATCAATCATTAAATAATATATTTGTTTATCAAAATGTTTCACGTGAAACATTTATAAACTATTTATAATCTATATGAAAGGAAGTGTATTCATGAATTGGAAAAAGAAAATTATAAGCATTACCACTCTAGCAAGTTTTACTACACTCACAATTCATATAATTAATAAACTCATTTACTTTTCAGCAACTATGGATAACCTTTTATCCAACACTTCCGGTTCTTATTATAATTGGAAATTTGGAAAAATATATTATAAGAAAACTGGTTCTGGACATCCTCTCCTATTACTTCACGATTTAGACACTTACAGCTCAGGACATGAATGGAATAAAGTTTTAAACGAACTTTCTAAGACAAATACTGTTTACCGAGTTGACCTCTTAGGATGCGGAAGATCAGATAAACCTAACATTACATATACTAACTACCTTTATGTACAATTAATCAACGATTTTATCAAACAAGTCATTGGAGAAGAAACCGATATTCTTGCAACTGGTGAATCAGGCGCATTTGCTATTGCAGCCTGCCACTACAATAATTCAGCCATTCGTAAACTTATACTTATCAATCCACCAGACATTGAAAAACTTGCAAAAATTCCTGATAAGCGCAGTAAATTATTTATTAACTTATTACAACTCCCTGTCATCGGAACTTTTATATATAATTTACTTACAGGATTGACAAATACGGACAAACTTTTCCATGAACACTATTTTTATAATTCTGATTTCATCGACCATGATTTAATTAGTACATACTATGAAACGGCACATATGGATGTGGGTTCTAAATATTTATTAGCAAGTATTCGGGGACACTATACTACGCTCAACCTCAAACACTGTTTAAAATCAATCACAAACAGTATTTACTTTATTATAGGAAGTAAAAAAGAAAATATTGAAGAAAACGTAGCTATATATCATACCATCATGCCATCAATAGAAATTGAAAAAATAGACGAAGCAAGACAACTTCCACAATTAGAAAAACCATATGAATTTATGGATAAAGTCAAAATATTCTTAGAAGACGAATTTTAAAGAAAAATAGTGCTTTAATTAAAAATACAAGATACATCAATATCCAAATCAGGATAAATGCTGTATCTTGTATTTTTTATCGTATTGGCTCTTTCGCAGGGGTACCAGATTTACGTGGATATTTTCCACTCGTATTTTTTATTTTTATAATTTTTACAAACGACCTTCCAATATCCGTTTCCGGAAGCTGAAATTTTATAACATCTTCTATTCTTCCTCCTAACACCTGAACAGCTTTTTCAGATTCCAATATTTCTTCGTCAATATTTCCCGATTTATATGATATAAACATTCCTCCTCTTTTTACATATGGAACACAATACTCTGATAATGTAGCAAGATTAGCTACCGCCCTGGATACGCATAAATCAAACTGTTCTCTATATTCTTTTTGTCTTGCATAATCCTCCGCACGTCCATGAATTGTGTGAATATCTTTTAAACCTAATTCTTCAATTACATGATTCAAAAATCTTATTCTCTTATTCAAAGAATCTAACAAGACCATTTCAATATCAGGAAATGCTATCTTCAACGGAATTCCTGGAAAACCAGCGCCCGTTCCAACATCAATAATTTTATTTACATTATCTAAATTAAAATTTTCTGCAACAGAAAGGCTGTCCACAAAATGCTTATCTACAATTTCCTCATACTCTGTTATACTTGTGAGATTCATTACTTTGTTCCATTCAACCAACAGTTCATAAAATCTATGAAATTGCTGTATCTGTCTATCATCTAATTCAATATGAATCCCTCGCATTTTTTTCTCTAATAAATTATACATTATCAACCTCACACTAAAATCTTTTTCTCCTGCTTTTCAATCATTGGCCAATAATATCAACAGATTATTATTACTTTAACACATTAATTTGTTAAATTAGAAAATCACCTTATACTTCCCATGTAAACTAACAGCACAGATATATCCGCAGGCGACACCCCTGATATTCTTGACGCCTGCCCCACAGAAACCGGACGATACTCCTTTAATTTCTGAACCGCCTCAATCCGAAGACTCTTTATCGCGTCATAATCAATATCTATTGGTATCTTCTTATTCTCTAATTTCTTAAACTGCTCTACCTGTTTTTTCTGTCTGCTAATATATCCTTCGTACTTAATAAAAATATCTACCTGGTCTATCACATCTTCTCTTAATTCCTCCGGAATTTCAGGACGCTTCTCATCAATCTCCTCCAACGCCCGATAAGATAATTCCGGACGGCGAATTAATTCCGCGAGTGATGTTCCAGATACTAATTGGGTGCTTGCATACCTTTTCAGCAAACTTTGAACTTTTTCTGACGTTCCTACATTCGTATGCTTCATTCTCTCAATCTCGACTTCTATCCATTCTTCCTTCTTCAGAAGTTTTTGATATCTCTCCTTTGTAATCAGTCCAATATCATACCCTATCTTCGTTAATCTCTGATCTGCATTATCCTGTCTCAGCAACAATCTATACTCTGCTCTTGAAGTCATCATTCGATAAGGCTCATGACTCTCCTTTGTCACCAGATCATCAATCAGCACACCAATATATGCCTCCGAACGATCCAAAACAACTGCTTCTTTTCCCTGCAATTTTCTCGCCGCATTGATGCCTGCCATCAAGCCCTGGGCAGCCGCCTCCTCATAACCTGAACTTCCGTTAAACTGGCCGCCGCTGAACAATCCATCTATTTCTCGAAATTCAAGAGACGGTTTTAGCTGTCTCGCATCAATACAATCATACTCAATCGCATAGGCATTTCTCACAATCCTCACATTTTCCAGACCAGGCACCGTTCGATACATGGCATACTGAACATCCTCCGGAAGCGAACTTGACATACCTCCAATATACATCTCATTCGTCTCCAACCCCTCCGGCTCAATGAATACCTGGTGTCTTTCCTTATCAGAAAATTTTACCACCTTATCCTCGATAGATGGACAATACCTTGGGCCTGTCCCCTCTATCATTCCAGAAAACAACGGAGAACGATCCAGATTCCTTCGGATAATATCATGGGTATTCTTATTCGTGTAGGTCAGCCAGCAGGAAACCTGGTCAATCTGTACCTCGTCCGGGTTTGTGGTAAACGAAAACGGTACTACTCTCTCATCCCCAAATTGTTCCTCCATCTTACTGAAATCAACCGTATTTCTGTCTATTCTCGCCGGCGTTCCTGTCTTAAAACGATACATATCAATCCCCAATTCTTTCAGAGATTCCGTAAGATAATTCGCCGCCTGAAGTCCGTTTGGCCCAGTATTACTACTCACCTCTCCATAGATACAACGCGCCCGAAGATAGGTACCGGTACACAAAATGACTGCCCGACAGGGATAGACTGCTCCTGAAAATGTCTGTACCCCAGTCACTCTGCCCTCCTCTGTCAAAATCCTTACAACCTCCATCTGTTTGATTTCAAGATTCTTCTGACTCTCTAATACCTGACGCATCGTGCGGCTGTAATTTGCCTTATCAGCCTGCGCCCTAAGAGAATGAACCGCCGGCCCTTTTGACCTGTTAAGCATCTTCGACTGGATGAACGTCTTGTCAATTACCTTTCCCATCTCTCCTCCAAGAGCATCCACTTCTCTCACAAGATGGCCTTTTGAGCTTCCGCCTATATTGGGATTGCAGGGCATTAAAGCAATACTGTCCACACTCACTGTAAACACAATTGTACGAAATCCAAGTCTGGCACAAGCAAGCGCTGCCTCACAGCCTGCATGTCCTGCACCTATTACAACCACATCATATCCGTCCTCATTTTCCCATACAAAATTTGCTGAATATCTCATTTACCAAATCCTCCCCTATCTTTTCACCTGTAATATAACCAAGCGACTCATATGCATCCAACAAATCAATCGAATAAAAATCCTCAGGCATACCAGAATGAATACTGTCCTTTACTCGTTCCAAAGCAGAGAAAGCATCCTGCAAAGCCGTCTTATGACGAACATTCGTAATATAGATTTCATCATTAAATGAAAGATTTCCTTCAAAAAATATAAACTTCAAAGTTTCTTCAAGAACATCTATTCCCACATTCTCCTTTGCGGACATTAAAATAACGGGAATCGTAAACTTTTTTATTTCTTCTTTTTCATTTATTGAAGGATTACTTGCAAAATATAGATTTTTTACTTTCTCCTCTGTCACCACTGTATCCAAGTCAGATTTATTCAATAAAATGATAGATTTTTTATGACCAATCAAACGGAAAATCTCCTGGTCATTCTCATCCAGCGGTGTCGAGCCGTCAATCACATAAAGAATCAAATCTGCCTGTTCTGCATATTCCTTTGCGCGCTCTACACCAATCTTTTCCACAATGTCCTCTGTATCCCGAATCCCCGCAGTATCAATCATATTCAAAGATATGCCTTTTAGGTTAATATTTTCTTCCAGAACATCTCTGGTTGTTCCTGCAATCTCCGTGACAATCGCCCTCTCCTCTCCCAAAAGGGCATTGAGAAGGGATGACTTTCCTACATTGGGTTTTCCAAGAATTACAGTCCGAATTCCTTCTTTTATCATCCTTCCATTATCATAGGTATCTACCAGGTCTCTGATTTGTCCCATAAGATTTTCCACAGTTATCAACAACTTTTCCCCATATCCATCTACACTGATATGTTCAGGATCATCCAAAGCTGATTCAATAAATGCGGTATGGTAAATGATTTCATTTCTTATCTCACTTATTTTATTCTTTATATTCCCCTTTAACTGATTGACAGAGCTCTGATGGGCATACTGATTTCGGGAGGATATCAGATCCCCCACTGCCTCTGCCTGGGACAGATCCAGCTTTCCATTCAAAAAGGCCCTCTTTGTAAATTCCCCTGGTTCTGCCGGTCTTGCACCTCTGTCAATAAGTAATTCCAGTATTTTCTTTACAACGTACACTCCCCCATGGCAGTTAATCTCCACCGTATCTTCTCCGGTATAACTGTGAGGTCCCTTCATCAGCATAACAAGCACTTCGTCTACCATAGCTTCTCCGTCCATCACATATCCGTAATGAATCGTATGGGTTTTCTGGTTTACCAGCGACTTTTCTCTCTTTCCTCTGTATACTTTGTCTGCAATGGAAAATGACTCCGGACCACTCATCCTCACAATCCCGATTCCTGCATCACTCATCGCGGTAGAGATTGCGGCAATTGTTGTATTATTAAGACCTTCCATTTCTGCCTCCTTACGCTTTATATCAAAAAATAGGGGTTTCTTCAACCCCTATCTTCTAACATCCTACCTATTACGTACCAGAGTAACTACTACTCTCCTGTAAGGTTCTTCACCCTCGCTATGTGTGGAAACCGCAGGATCTGCCTGCAGCGCTGAATGGATAATTCTTCTCTCATATGGATTCATAGGCTCTAAGGACACAGTTCTTCTGCTTCTCTTGACCTTACTTGCAATATTCTTAGCAAGATTCTCAAGAGTCTCTTTCCGTCTCCTTCGGTAATCCTCTGTATCAAGCTTTACCCGAACATATCCATCCTGCATCTTGTTGGCAACCCTGTTCGTCAGATATTGAAGTGAATCCAAGGTCTGTCCTCTCTTTCCGATCAGGATTCCCATATTGCTTCCCTCCATATCAATAGAAAGGGCGCCTTCTTCATCCACCACGGATGTAACCTTTACGTCCGTCATATCCATTGCCTTCAATACGTCGCTTACAAACTTCTCACAAGCCTCTATGGTACAAGCCTCTACCTTGGCCAGTTCTACCTCTTTTTTCTCAGGGCCATTCGATACATGCTGCTCTTTTACAACAGCCTTCTTCTTGGGCTCTTTTCTATGACCCTCCTTCTTTACATGCTCTTTCCTGGGTGACTCTTTCTTTCCGTTCTCTTTTTTCGCCGTCTCCTTTTTTTCTTCTTCTTTCTTCTCAGGCTCGCTTACCGGAGAAATGTCTTCCTTCAAAAGCTCAGGCTCAGGCTTTTCTTCCTTAACTTCTTCTTTCCTGCGCGCTTTGATTACTGCCTGCTTCATCCCAATACCAAGGAATCCGGCGCTTCCTTTTTCAATCACCTGATAATCTAATTGATCACTCGTCACTCCTAACTGAACTAATGCTTCTGTAATCGCATCATCTAACGTCTTCGCTGATACAGTAATATATTCCATGAATTAAGCCCCCTAATTATTTTCATTGAATTTTTTAACCATGTTAGCCTTTGCCGCAAGGCTGCCCTCCTTGGCATTCTCAGCACGCGATCTTGCCTGTTCTAATTTTCTTTCTCTCTCTTTCTCACTCATTCCCGTTGTATTCCTGTTGGCAGAATCCTTAATACTCCTGGTATTCGTCTGTGCCATAGCGTTAATCTTCTCAGCCTTTACGCTTCGCTTCTCACGCTTCTTCTCAGCCTTTTCTTTATTCTTCTCAACCAATTCCTCCACAGAAATCTTTGCCAGATGCTTATTAATAATCACCTGCTGTACAATTCTTACCACGGCGCTGAACACCCAGTACATACCAATACCTGTCGGAAGTGAAAATACCATAAATACAGAGAATAACGGCATTGTAATATTCATAGTGTTCATTGTGCTTGCCATCGGATTATCCTTGTCCATCTGCTGTCCGGAAATCGCCTGTGAAATCTTGACACTCAAATACTGTGTAAGTCCGGACAATACAGGAACAAGAATCGCCGTAATAATAATGACAGCCGGTGCAATCCCATAAGAACCGCTGTTCTTAATCATCGTAATCGGAGATATTGTCATATCCGGAATCGTGAGAAAACGATTCACGCTTGCCGGCGCATCTTTAATTGCCGGAACATATCTCTGGATATCATAGATAACCGGATACAAAGCCAAAAGCAGCGGCATCTGAATCAACAGTGGAAGACATCCTCCCATCATGGAGGTTCCGTACTTGTCATATACCTGCTGAATCTCCTCCTGTTGCTTCATCATTGACGCCTGGTCTTTTTTGTTCTTATACTTCTTCTGAATTGCCTGAACCTCAGGATTCGTCACAGCGGACAACTTCTGCATCCTCTGTTGGCTGATGGTCATCGGCAGCATCAATGTATATACAAATATTGTATAAAATATAATAGATAAGCCAACCAGCCCGTTATCACTTGGAAGTACATTGTCCAATATCGTATAGATAAAGTTCATGACCTTCCCCAATAACCAGCTAATCTGACCTACAATCGGCCAGTTCGCTGCCGACAATAAACTAAATGTCATACTCATTCCTCCAATGTATTCTATTCTTAAGGTACGGGGTCGTATCCACCCTTTGCAAAGGGATTGCAGCGCAAGATCCTCCACGCCGCCAAAGCAGTTCCTTTTAACGCTCCATATTTCTCGATAGCCTCTATTGCATACTGAGAACATGTGGGATAATAAATACAGGACGAATATCCCTTAAGAGCCGACAAATATTTCCGATAGAATCTGATACAGCCTAACAGAATATATTTCATAATACATTACCCCTAATCTATAATGGCATGAAGACGGCCCAGATGCAGCATTGCGCTGTCAATCTCATGGTAATTTCTCTCTTTTGCACTCGCTCTGGCTATCACGACGATATCCAGTCCGCATCTATACCGTTCCTCTTGCAGTCTATAACTTTCCCTGATTAATCTTGTCAATCTATGTCTTACGATACTATTGCCTACTTTCTTACTTACAGAAATTCCTAACCGGTTCCTGCCGGTTCCATTCTCTAACACATACATTACCAGATACTTATTCGCACAGGATTTCCCTCTGCCATAGACATTCCGGAAATCCTGGTTCTTCTTCAATGATTCGGAATACTTCATTCGCACACCATCCAATTTTTATAGAAGAAAAGGCCACATATATGCGGCCTACGCTGATAATCTTTTTCTTCCTTTTGCTCGTCTGCTAGCAAGAACTTTTCTTCCACCTTTGGTGCTCATCCTGGATCTGAATCCGTGGACTTTAGCCCTCTGTCTTTTCTTTGGCTGGAATGTCATTTTCATAGATATCCACCTCCTTATATACTAAGGGAAACTCCCTACAAATTTTCCTAAGACATCAGCCTTGATTATATAGAAAAAATGCGTCTGAGTCAAGCTATTCCTGGATTTTTCTAAATTTATTTATCCACAAATTGTGGATAATATCCGGAATTTCTGTGGAAAAGACGTGGAAACAAATATTTTAGTCCTCAATTTCCTTGAAAAATTACAATTTTCCACTGTGTATTACGTTTTCCACATTGATTTAGAGATTGCTTAATTTGCTATTTTGATGTAAAATAAGTAGGATAGCAAAACTGGGGTTATGATGTATATTTTGACATTAAGAGAGATTAGGAGTTTACTGTAATGGATATTGTGAATGAAAAATGGCCGGAAATTATCGAGCATCTAAGGGTAGAACATGAATTATCCAATGTCTCATTTACCACCTGGATACAGCCCTTGAAGGTATATGAGATTATTGACAACACCGTGTTCATACTGGTGAATATGAATGCAAGCGTTGAATATATTGAAAAAAAGTACCTTCTCCCTCTGAAAGTATGCATTTCTGAAGTTACGGGGATTGACTATGAAGTCGTATTTGTATCAGAGGACGATTCCAGAATCAGTGAGATACGGAGTATGTCAGCAGATGCAAGCCATAAAAAAAAGACAAGGACCGCAAGTGAGAAGGCTGGCTTGAATCCCAAGTATACTTTTGATACCTTCGTGGTTGGCGGCAATAATAATTTTGCACATGCCGCTTCCCTTGCCGTGGCAGAATCTCCAGGCGAGGTGTATAATCCCTTATTCCTATATGGAGATGTTGGTCTTGGCAAGACTCATCTGATGCATTCCATTGCACATTTTATACTGAATAAGAATCCTAAGAAGAAGGTATTGTATGTCACAAGCGAGACATTTACCAATGAGTTGATTGAAGCCTTGAAAAAAGGTAAGACTGCGGATAACGAATCTGCCATGGCACAGTTCCGTGACAAGTACCGCAACAATGACGTCCTGCTGATTGACGATATCCAGTTTATTATCGGCAAAGAGAGTACCCAGGAGGAGTTTTTCCACACATTTAACCACCTCCACACCTCAGCCAAACAGATTATTATCTCCAGTGATAAGCCTCCCAAGGATATCGAAACGCTGGAGGCGAGACTTCGTACCAGATTCGAGTGGGGATTGATTGCAGATATCTCTGCGCCTGACTATGAGACACGGATGGCTATCCTGCGCAGGAAGATTGAGCTGGACCATCTGGACAGGTACAACATTCCTGAGGATGTACTGACCTATATTGCCGAGAACATCAAATCCAACATTCGCGAGCTGGAAGGCTCACTTAATAAACTGATTGCCCTCTATAAGCTGAACAATCCGGAGACTATTGATATTCCTCTGGCTGCCGAGGCTTTGAAGGACATCATATCTTCTTATAACAATAGAGTCGTGACACCGGAATTGATTCTTGATATTGTATCCGACCATTTCAATATTACGATTGCCGACCTCAAGGGGAATAAGAGAAGCGCCAGTATCTCCGTACCAAGGCAGATCTGCATGTATCTGATGCGGACCCTGACTGAGACGCCGCTTCAGGCAATCGGTATTATCCTTGGCGGAAAAGATCACTCAACCATCAAGTATGGTGTGGAAAAGATTGAGAAAGAGATGGCGAAGGACGAGACCCTTCACAACACCATCAGTATTATTATGAAAAAGATTAATCCTGCTTAATGTGAATAACATTGTGGACAACGTCGGGATAATGTGGAATAACTACTGGAAAATAATTTTCTAAGAAACAAAAAAGTTTTTTTAGACAAGTTTTCACCACAACATCCACATCTTGTCTCTCACCAATCCACACAGTTATTCTAGCCGGAAACACTGTTAAATCCTGGGATGGAGGTGGTTTTCCACTTTTCCACATCCCCTAATAAGAAGGAGACGGAATTCTTTCATACATAGATATATCCGTCTGCGCCTGAAAGGAGTTTTACACATATGAAGATCATCTGCAGCAAAGCAAATCTTTCAAAGGGAGTCAGCACTGTATATAAGGCTGTACCCTCCAAGACTACAATGCCAATCCTGGAATGTATCCTGATTGACGCTACCAACGATATTATAAGATTAACAGCTAATGATATGGAACTGGGAATACAGACGGATATTGAGGGAGTGATTGCAGAAAGAGGCATGATTGCCATTGATGCAAAGATATTTTCTGAGATTGTGCGCAAGCTTCCGGACAATGAGATTAAGATAGAGACGAACGAGAATCTCCAGATGACGATTACCTGTGAGAAAGCAAAGTTCGATTTGTCAGGAAAGCCAGGAGAGGAGTTTTCTTATCTTCCGATAATTGAAAAAGATGAATCAATAGAAATATCTCAGTTTACTTTGAAAGAAGTTATTAGACAAACTATTTTTTCTATTGCTGATATGGAGAGCAACAAATTAATGACGGGGGAATTATTTGAGATACGCGGCAATATATTGCGGGTAATTTCCCTTGACGGGCATCGTATTTCCATTCGCAGGATTGAGTTGAAGGATGAAGTAAGCGATAAGAAGCTAATCGTTCCTGGTAAGACATTGATTGAGGTCAGCAAGATTCTGTCAGGAGAAGCAGAGAGTATGGTTGCTATCTCTTACACAAGTAATCATATTGTGTTTGAATTTGATAACACGGTTGTGGTGTCAAGGCTGATTGAAGGAGAGTATTTTAAGATTGACCAGATGTTATCCAACGATTATGAGACAAAGGTGAGAATCAACAAGAGGGAATTGCTGAACTGTATCGACAGGGCGACCCTTTTGGTGAAGGAGGGGGATAAGAAGCCGATTATTATTAATATTGGCGACGAGGTGATGGAGCTTCGGATTAAGTCCCAGATAGGCTCTATGAATGAAGAAATTTTCATCAACAAAGAGGGAAAGGATCTTTTGATTGGTTTTAATCCTAAGTTCCTGATTGACGCCCTTCGTGTAATTGAGGATGAAGAAGTAACGCTTTATCTGATGAATGCAAAGGCGCCGTGTTTCATTAAGGATGATGACGAGAGTTATATTTATCTGATTCTGCCTGTGAATTTTAATGCGGCTGCATAGAGAGGTATAAAAAGTGGATGTTATTAGATTGAGAGACGAGTACATTAAGCTCGGACAGGCTTTAAAAGCCGCCGGACTGGTTGGCTCTGGCGCAGAGGCGAAGGAGGTTATTCTTAAGGGAGCCGTCAGTGTGAATGGGGAGACGGACGTAAGGAGAGGCCGCAAGCTGTATGCCGGAGATGTAATCACTTTTAACGGGGAAGAAGTGAAAATTGAAGATTAAGTCTTTAAAGTTAAAGAATTACAGGAATTATAATCTTTTAAAACTTGATTTTGATGATGCTGCCAATATATTCTATGGGGATAATGCGCAGGGCAAGACGAATATTTTAGAGGCAGTTTATCTTTCCGGAACCACTAAGTCCCATCGTGGGGCAAAAGACAGGGAGCTCATCCGTTTTGGGAAGGATGAAGCCCACATTGAGGCTGTGGTAGAAAAAAATGGTATTGATTACCAGCTTGATATGCATTTGAAAAAAAACGGGCCCAAAGGAATTGCCATTAATAAGATGCCGATTCGCAAGGCAAGCGAATTGTTTGGTATCGTGAATCTTGTTTTTTTCTCTCCGGAGGACCTTAACATTATTAAGAACGGGCCTTCCGAGAGAAGGAGATTTATCGACATGGAGTTATCTCAGCTTGACAAGGTGTACTTAAGCAATCTGTCCAATTACAACAGGATTGTGAATCAGAGAAATCATCTTCTTAAGGAGATGCGCGGGGATAATGAGGGGAAGCTGAGAGATACGTTGGAAATCTGGGATATGCAGCTTATCCAGTATGGGAATCAGCTTTTAGAGCGAAGAATGGAATTCATACATGAGATTAACCAGATAATTTTTTCAATACATAGAAAGCTGACTGGCGGACGGGAGGAGATTCAAGTAATCTATGAGCCCAGTAATGGGAGTCTTACATTAGAACAAGCATTATCAAAGAACAGGGAAAGAGATATACGTATAAAGAGTACGTCGGTAGGTCCCCACAGAGACGATGTGTGTTTTTTGGCGGGGGAGTTGGATATCAGACGTTTCGGGTCACAGGGCCAGCAGAGGACTGCCGCGCTTTCGCTAAAGCTTTCGGAGATTGAGTTAGTAAAGCAGACAGCAGGGGATACGCCTGTACTATTACTTGACGATGTTTTGTCTGAACTGGATAAACATAGGCAAAACTATCTATTAGACAGTATAAATGATATACAGACGCTTATTACCTGTACAGGGGTAGAGGATTTTGTGAATCATCGTTTCTCTATAAACAAAGTGTTCCATGTCCATAACGGGCAGGTAACGAATGAAAACTAGGAGGAGAAGAATGAGTACAGAGAGGGTACAGCATGAGTATGGTGCAGATGAGATTCAGATATTGGAGGGGCTTGAGGCGGTAAGAAAACGTCCTGGCATGTATATCGGAAGCACTTCATCGCGCGGGCTTCACCACCTTGTATATGAAATTGTGGATAACTCCGTGGACGAGGCGCTGGCGGGTTTCTGTGATACCATATTTGTGACCATCAATCAGGACAATTCTGTGACGGTTCTGGATAACGGCAGAGGAATTCCGGTAGGAATTAATCATAAAGCAGGGCTTCCGGCGGTGGAGGTGGTATTTACCGTTCTCCATGCAGGCGGAAAATTTGGCGGTGGAGGATACAAGGTATCAGGAGGACTTCATGGTGTGGGCGCCTCTGTCGTTAATGCACTGTCCAACTGGCTTGAGGTTGAAATCTGCCATGAAGGAAAGGTGTATAAACAGCGTTATGAGCGTGGAAAAGTTGTGGAAAAACTGGCGGTCATTGGGGAATGTGAGCCTGACAGGAGTGGTACGAAGGTTGTGTTCCTGCCGGATGATACGATTTTTGAAGATACGGTCTTTGATTATGACGTATTAAAGCAGCGTTTCCGTGAGATGGCGTTTCTGACAAGAGGGCTTAAGATTGTGCTGCGGGATGAAAGGCCGGAGGACGGCGCGGTTGAAAAGACGTTCCACTATGAGGGCGGAATCAAGGAGTTTGTGGCATACCTGAACAGGAGTAAGACGGCTCTCTATGAGGATATCATTTATTGCGAAGGGATGGTCAACAACGTATCTGTCGAGGTAGCCATGCAGCATAATGACTCATATAGTGATAATACTTATGGCTTCGTCAACAATATTACTACTCCGGAGGGCGGAACTCACGTAGTAGGCTTTCGTAATGCTTTGACGAAAACATTTAACGATTATGCAAGAAAGAATAAATTGCTCAAAGACAGTGAGCAGAATCTTTCGGGGGAGGATATAAGAGAAGGGCTGACAGCGATTATCAGCGTCAAGATTGAAGATCCTCAGTTTGAGGGACAGACGAAGCAGAAGCTTGGCAACAGCGAGGCAAGGGGTGCGGTTGACAGCGTGGTGAGCAGGCAGCTTGAGATTTATCTGGAGCAGAATCCGGCTGTGGCAAAGCTTACGGTTGAAAAGTCTGTGATGGCCCAACGTGCCAGGGAAGCGGCAAGAAAAGCGCGTGAGCTGACCAGGAGAAAGTCAGCGTTGGACGGAATGTCCCTTCCGGGGAAATTAGCGGACTGCTCGGACAAAGATCCTACAAAGTGCGAGATTTATATCGTTGAGGGAGATTCCGCCGGCGGATCTGCCAAGACTGCCAGGGATCGGGCGACCCAGGCGATACTGCCGCTTCGGGGCAAGATTTTGAATGTGGAGAAGGCAAGGCTTGACCGGATCTATGGAAATGCAGAGATTAAGGCAATGATTACGGCTTTCGGAACAGGTATCCATGATGATTTTGACATTTCAAAGCTTAGGTATCACAAGATTATTATCATGACGGATGCTGATGTTGACGGCGCCCATATCAGTACCTTATTATTGACGTTCCTTTATCGTTTTATGCCTGATTTGATTAAAGAAGGATATGTTTATCTGGCGCAGCCGCCTCTTTATAAGCTGGAGAAGAATAAGAAGGTATGGTATGCATACAGTGATGAAGAACTGGACAGCATCCTGAAGGATGTAGGGAGAGACGGGAATAATAAGATTCAGCGTTACAAAGGTCTTGGAGAGATGGACGCTGAGCAGCTCTGGGAGACGACAATGGATCCAGAGCACAGGATTCTTTTAAAGGTCACGATGGACGAAGAAACAACGTCAGAGCTGGATCTTACATTTACAACGCTGATGGGGGATAAGGTAGAACCGAGACGTGAATTTATCGAAGAAAACGCGAAGTATGTAAAGAATCTGGATGTATAGAAGGAGAATGACGATGGAAGACAATATTTTTGATAAAGTCCATGAAGTGGATTTGAAAAAGACTATGGAAAACTCCTATATCGACTATGCCATGAGCGTCATTGCTTCGCGTGCGCTGCCGGACGTAAGGGACGGACTTAAGCCGGTACAGAGAAGGATTCTTTATTCCATGATTGAGCTGAACAATGGTCCGGACAAGCCGCACAGGAAGTGTGCACGTATCGTGGGTGATACCATGGGTAAATATCATCCTCACGGGGACAGTTCAATCTATGGCGCGCTGGTAAATATGGCCCAGGAGTGGTCTACCAGATACCCGTTGGTTGACGGCCATGGGAATTTCGGCTCGGTAGACGGGGACGGCGCAGCCGCCATGCGATATACCGAGGCAAGGCTGAGCAGGATTTCCATGGAATTGACGGCTGATATTAACAAGAATACGGTTGATTTTGTACCGAACTTTGACGAGACAGAGAAAGAGCCTACCGTACTGCCGGCAAGATTTCCAAATCTGCTGGTTAATGGTACGTCTGGTATTGCAGTTGGTATGGCGACGAATATTCCGCCCCACAATCTTCGGGAGGTCATTAATGCTGTTGTTAAGATTATTGATAACCAGATTGAGGACAGGGATGAGACGACCATCGAGGAGATTCTCCAGATTATAAAAGGACCTGATTTTCCGACGGGCGGCATGATTCTTGGAACCAGAGGAATTGAGGAGGCATACCGGACCGGAAGGGGGAAGATTCGCGTCCGTGCGATTTCGGATATAGAGTCCCTTCCTAATGGAAAGAGCCGGATTGTGGTGACAGAGCTTCCTTATATGGTGAATAAGGCAAGGCTGATTGAGAAGATTGCAGAGCTTGTGAAGGACAAGAAGATTGACGGGATTACAGAGTTAAGCGACCAGTCCAGCCGTGAGGGGATGAGAGTGGTCATTGAGCTTAGGAGAGATGTGAATGCCAATGTCATTTTGAATCAGTTGTACAAGCATACCCAACTCCAGGATACATTTGGAGTAATCATGCTGGCTCTTATTAATAACCAGCCCAAGGTTATGAATCTTTTGGAGATGCTGAAGCATTATCTTAAGCACCAGGAGGAGGTTGTAACCCGCCGCACGCAGTATGAGCTAAATAAAGCAGAAGAAAGAGCGCATATTTTAGAAGGTTTGCTGATTGCTCTTGATAATATTGATGAAGTAATCCGTATCATCAGAGGTTCTCAGACAGTACAGGCTGCAAAGACCGAGTTGATGGAGAGATTCGGGCTCACGGATGTGCAGGCACAGGCCATTGTGGATATGCGTCTGCGTGCTCTGACTGGTCTGGAAAGAGAGAAGCTTGAGAAGGAATACAATGAGCTGATGGCTCAGATTAGCAGGCTGAAGGCGATTCTTGCGGATAGAAAGCTGCTGCTTGGTGTGATTAAGGAAGAAATTATTGTAATAAGGGATAAATATGGCGACGACAGAAGGACCGCCATTGGCTTTGACGAGTTTGATATATCTATGGAGGATCTGATTCCAAAGGAGGATGTTGTCATTACGATGACGAAGTTAGGCTATATTAAGAGAATGTCTAACGATACCTTTAAGTCACAGAACCGTGGCGGCAAGGGTATCAAGGGAATGCAGACCTTGGAAGAAGATTATGTGGAAGAACTGTTTATGACCCATACTCACCACTATATTATGTTTTTTACCAATACAGGGCGGGTATACCGGATGAAGGGATATGAGATTCCGGAGGCGAGCCGGACCTCAAGAGGAACGGCGATTGTGAATCTGCTTCAGTTGATGCCAGGTGAGAAGATTAGCGCTGTTATCCCGATTGATGATTACAGGGACGGTGAATACCTGTTTATGGCTACGAAGAAAGGTCTTGTGAAGAAGACTCCGATTAAGGAGTATGCATTTGTGAGAAAGACGGGGCTTGCAGCCATCACTCTCAGGGAGGAGGACGAGCTGATTGAGGTGAAGTATACCAACAGCGACCAGGAGGTATTCCTTGTGACTGAGTTTGGACAGTGTATCCGTTTTGATGAGAAGGACGTAAGACCTACGGGAAGGAATTCCATGGGTGTCCGCGGAATGAACCTGTCTGACAGGGATGAAGTCATTGGTATGCAGTTAAGCTCACAGGGCAGCGATCTTTTGATTGTATCTGAAAAGGGTATGGGAAAACGTACTCCGATTGATGAATTTACCTGCCAGAACCGTGGCGGTAAGGGAATTAAATGCTATAAGATTACGGAAAAGACCGGTAATGTGGTTGGAATCAAGGCTGTCAATGATGATGATGAGATTATGATTATTAATACGGAGGGAATTGTGATCCGTATGAAATGCTCTGGAATCTCTGTACTTGGACGTGTTACTTCTGGGGTTAAGCTGATTAATCTTCAGGAGGGCGATATTGTAGCAAGCATCGCTAAGGTACGGAAGGGCGATGAGGAGGATGAGGAGAAGGATGATTTAATCGAATACATTGAAACTCATGATCCGAAGGAAAAGTCGGAAGATAAATAGTAAAAAGGGGATGTCCTGAAAACATAATTCAAGACATCCCCTTCTTTTCGATCATTTCAGCTCACGTAAGATAATCTCAGCTACTTTTTCTACCGTAGCGCTGACAAAACGGGTACACTGTTCCTTCCTTTCCGGTGAATCCTTCTCCATACCTCTTGTAAGTACACGGCAGCATGTCCCGCCGCAGGTTTCTTTAAAATAATCGTGAAGTTCATTAGTCAGTTCAAAGCATCTGCCGATTTTGGGGTCGCCAGGGGTTGTTCTCCCGAAGAAATAACCAATACACATGGTTCCGCCTGCCAGTGCGCCGCAGATGCAGCCTCCCCCTCCCAGACCCCAGGGAAAACCAGAACTCATGGCGATTGCGTCGTCAGACATATCTAACTCAAAGTTTTTGCGGATTGCATAGATTACGGATTCGGAACAGGCGAAGCCCTGGTGAAAAATATCTACGGCATCCTGCTTAAGCTGTTCCATATTAATATTTGTGGTCATTGTAAAATCTCCTGTATTTTATTTTTAATCTATTATTTTGATAGTTTAATTATAACAATTAGTAATTTATATGTAAAGGTCTTATGAATATAATATCGAAAAACAATAAAAAGATATTGATATTCAATAAAACATGTGATATAGTAAGAAAAAGAAAAGGATGTGAATGTGTTATGAATGAACGGCTGATTCGCTTCACGAAGTTTGTGCTGGATTTTATGTTTTACAGCGGTTGGATTGTTTTCTTTACGCTTCCGTTAAGTTTAAAGTTTCTTGGAAAATATTATTCTGGCATAATTAACGAATATTTCTTATTTATGCTTGCAATATTCGGGGCTTCGGGAATATTTGGGATATTGATTATCAGACAACTTCGTAGGATGATGAAGACAGTCATACAGGAGTCCTGTTTTGTATATGAGAATGTCAAGAGCCTGAATACAATGGCTGTTTTAAGCTTCTGTATCGTCGTAATGTTCTTTATCAAGATATGTGTCCTTCCTACTCCGGCAACAGGAGTGATTGTCCTTGTATTCTTTATTGCAGCTCTGTTTTGCGAGGTACTTGCCCATGTATTTGCCAAAGCAGTAAACTATAAAGAAGAAAATGATTTGACAATATAGGGGGTGGCACTGTGGGAATAAAGATTCATATTGATGTTATGATGGCCAGACGGAAGATTGGGCTGACAGAACTTGCAGGTAAGATAGATATCACTCCGGCGAATCTTTCTATATTGAAGAATAACAAGGCAAAGGCTGTGAGGTTTTCCACGTTGGAGGCAATATGCAGAGAGTTAGAATGTCAGCCTGGGGATATTATAGAATATCAGCCGGAGGATTAAATTTAATTATAATGGAGGTGCAATTTTATGAAGGAAAATATGTTGATTCTGAAAATCCGTGATAATTACAAGTATTTTGGAGGCTTAAGCCTACTCTATGGCCTTATATTTACCTTTTGTATCTATAAAAACATATCAGGAATTACATTTCCCATATGTGTAGCGGTGACAATCTTATTCGCCATATTGTTTATGCGGAGGATTAATTACATGCTCATGAAGAAATCTATTCCATATCTGGTTGGAATGGGGCTGCTTGGTATATCTTCAGCTTATACGACTTCAAGTTTTATGCACTTTTTTAATATTGTTGGCATTTTATTGTTATTCATGGTATTTATGATTCATCAGTTTTATAATGACTATGTATGGAATTTTCCTGCGTATATACAGAGAATTTTTATTTTAATGGGAACAACAATTCAATCTGTCCCTTATCCGTACTGGCATGGAGGCTGGTTTTTCAGCAAGGATAAGAATATCAAAAGAAATAATACATTGATTGCCGTTGTGATTGGTTTCATCGTGGCAATGGGGATTCTGTGTATAACGCTGCCTCTTTTATTGAGTTCTGATATTATGTTTTCAAAATTATTTGGGGAGATACTAAGTTATATTAATTTCTCCACCTTATTTTGGGTGAGTTTTACATTTGTTATAGGATTTACCCTTCCATACGCATTTTTTACTGCTCTTTGCAGGTATAATTTTCCGGAAGGAAAGGAACGAAAGATAAAATTCTTTGATCCGGTAATTGGAATTACGTTTACAAGTATTGTAAGCCTGATTTATCTGGTTTATTGTGCGATACAGATTATGTACCTGTTCCTGGGAATGAGCGCAGGACTTCCTAATTATGTGACATATGCGGAGTATGCAAGAGGCGGCTTCTGGGAATTATTGTTTGTCAGTGTAATTAACTTTATTATAATCCTGCTGTGTATGTACCTGTTTCGAGAAAATGTAGTCTTGAAGGTAATTCTTACAATTATGTGTGGGTGCACATTTGTGATGATTGTGTCCTCCGCGTACAGAATGAAGATGTATATTAGCGAGTATAACCTTACTTTCCTTAGAATTTTGGTATTGTGGTTCTTGATTGTTTTGGCATTTATTATGATTGGAATGGTCGTAAGCATTTACAAGAAGAAGTTTCCGCTGTTCCATTATATTATTGTGATAGTATCCGTGATGTATATTGGCTTCTCTTTTTCAAGGCCGGATGTAATAATTGCAAAATATGATATTGCACAGTGGAGGAATACGGATAGGCAAGATTTCTTTTACCTCATGTATGAAACCATGTCTATTGACGCGGCGCCGGAAATCGCGAAGATTGATCTGGATGACAAGGAATGGGCATCGGTGGAAAACGAATATTTGAAACAGACTATGTACAATTATTTCCTCAATCTTTCAATGAACAATGAGGATATCTATTTCAGAAGGGCAAACTATTCCAGGATTCGGGCGAAAATAGCGGCGGATCGTTTTCTTGAAGAACATAAAGATTATAATCGAGATAATAATCGTCTGTAATCTGTTTTAGGTATTTTTAAAATCCTGTATCTATGGTAAAATAGGGTAAATATTTTAAGAATAGATAAGGAGTATTGGGAACCTATGAACAGAATACTGTACATGGTGCTGCGCAATATCATTTTGGTTCCGTTTATGTGGTGTAAGCTGTGTTACTATGCTTCACATGTGGATAAATATACGGAAGAACAGCACTATAAGATGTTGAAGTTCATTGTACGTCGGGCCAATAAGGGGGGCAATGTAAAAATTGATGTACATGGAAGGGAGAATATTCCCGCTGAGAGTGGATTTATGTTTTTTCCAAACCATCAGGGGTTGTATGATGTGCTCGCAATCGTGGAAGCATGTCCAAAGCCTTTCTCTGTTGTGGCTAAGCAGGAGGTTGCGCATATTCAATTTTTAAAACAGGTTTTTGCCTGCATGAAAGCTTATATGATAGACAGGGACGACGTAAGGCAGGCAATGAAGGTAATAACGAACGTGTCGAAGGAGGTAATGGAGGGAAGGAATTATATTATATTTGCCGAAGGAACACGTTCTAAGAATGGGAATGAGGTACAGGAGTTTAAAGGAGGCAGCTTCAAGGCGGCGACAAGAGCAAAGTGTCCAATCGTTCCTGTTGCTTTGATTGATTCGTTTAAACCTTTCGATACGAATACAATCAGTCCCGTGACTGTACAGGTGCATTTTTTAAAACCGTTGTATTATGAGGATTATAAGGATATGAAGACGACGGAGATTGCTGCATTGGTTAAGGAAAGGGTACAGAATACAATAAGAGAATATTCTGCATTACATGAAGCATGAAGTAATTCATATTGGGACTACTTATAAAAATACAAGATATGGCTTAAATTTACTTTTCGGAAATGCCATATCTTGTATTTTCGTGCTTTATCTGTCAGTCTCTTAAGATTATCTTGCTAACTTGAACTGGCTAACCAGCTTTTTCAGGAGATCGGCCTGGCTTGACAATTCCTCACTGGCAGCCGCTGATTGTTCTGCGGTAGCCGAGTTCGTCTGCACCACACTGGATATCTGGTCAATGCCGAGCGTTACCTGTGAAATAGATTCAGCCTGTTCTTCAGTGGCGTCAGAAATTAGAGTCATCTCAGACAAAACCTTCTGTGCACTTAAAATAACATCATGCAGAGCTTTGTTGGTCTCGTTGGAAAGATGTGTGCCTTCGGCTACGGCATGTACTGTGTCATCAATAAGAGCCGTTGTTCCCTTAGAAGCCTCCTGAGAGCGTGTTGCTAAACTTCGTACTTCGTCTGCCACTACTGCAAATCCTTTTCCGGCCTCTCCTGCGCGTGCAGCTTCTACGGCGGCATTCAGCGCCAGAATATTGGTCTGGAACGCAATATCTTCAATGGCCTTAATAACTTTGTGAATTTCCTGGGATTTTTCTTCAATGGCGTGCATGGCTGCCATCATTTGGTTCATATGGGAAGAACATACTTCAATCTGGTCATGGGTATATTGATTCTCCTCTTTGGCTATCCGCGCATGTTCTGCCGTACTTTCTACCTGATTGGATATCTCGTTAAAAGAAGCTGCTAATTCTTCCACTGAAGAAGCCTGCTCGGTTGTACCATGAGCCAATGCCTGGGCGCTGTTTGAAACTTGTAGCCCTCCGGAGTCTACCTGTCTGGCTGCAGTATCGATCTCTGATAATGTTCTGCTTAGATTATTCCGTAAACGGAATATAGAATCTTGAATTGCAATATATTCGCCTTGATAGGCTTCGCTTGCTGTGCTTTGGAAATCAAAATTGCCATTCGCCATTTCTGCAAGACAAAAGCTGATATCCTTGATAATAATACGGATGTTTTCCGTCATTTTGCGAATACTGTCTGAGAGCTGTCCCAACTCATCCTGGCTGGAATACGTTACTGATATATTGAAATTGCCATTCGCCGTCTCTTTTGCAGCCCCTTCAATCTCTTTGAGAGGGCGGACAAAGCTTCTGGTAAGCCTTAATGCTATTAAGATGGAAATTACAACGGCGCCAACAAGAATTAATATATTAACAATTAGAGAAAAATTTGCCTGTTTTGAGAGATTCTTTGACTGTATATTTCCTGCAGTTGACTTCTCAGTAAGCAGAGTATTGATCTGCTGGCTAAGTTCTTTTGCAAGCGGAGCCGCATTTGCACGGAAATAATCTGTCGCTTCTTTGGGAGAACGGTCACTGATACGGATTGTCTCATCGCGGGCAGCAGTATATTCTTCCATTAAAGTTTGCAGATTCGCACAGAATTCTTTGTCGGCCGGCAAAGAACAGTCGCTTATCAGTTCGTCTAAATCTGCTTCTATACTGTTCACGTAATCCTGGAGTTCATCTTTTAATTCTGCACGCCTGGAAGCATCTGTTTCTTGTATCAGATAGAGTACAGTTGTTCTGTGTGCCTGGAAATCCATGCCAAGTTTTCCAATGTCACCTTGAAGGAAGCCGTAGTCTGTAAGGGCAGTTCCATATGTACTGTCCATATGACGCATTAAAAACATACTGGCAACACCTGCAAGGCTTGAAATCATTACTGCAAGCAAAAATGACAATAATAATTTACTACCTATCTTCATTTTCTTCATATTGATTTCCCCTATCCCTTTGATTGATTAACTATAACCAGTTATAATATTATGAAATATATTCGGTTATAATGTAATAAGAATATCACAAAATAGCTGTAATTACTAGTAAAAATGGTAAAAAAGATAAGAAAAACGTAAAAGTGATTGACATTATTTCTAAAGTTTAGTATAATCGTAAACGTTCGGAGAAATACTCAAGAGGTTGAAGAGGCGCCCCTGCTAAGGGTGTAGGTCGGGTGACCGGCGCGAGGGTTCAAATCCCTCTTTCTCCGTTTCATAA
>ERZ808044.617-NODE-617-length-33154-cov-13.035251_pt1 | contig 33154 bp, 29 predicted proteins | sample MGYA00380195_ERZ808044 | MGnify/ENA primary metagenome ERZ808044 (study PRJEB31490, sample SAMN06133423) | mouse gut metagenome | isolation source: Z7_2 | host: mice | place: China: Chengdu | collected 2015-05 ...
AGGTGTTGATGCTGTAAAATAAGATGTTGTATCAATGAATTATATATGCTAACATACCACACGCTATAAGAAGAAGGGGGTGTCGTGCAAGATGGAAACTTGTAATGACATTCAAATCAATAGACATGAGTTAAAAGTGATAGTTTCAGGCAGGAATGGAGGGAAAAGGAATATGTTCAGTGAACAACTAGGGCTTTTTTTGAGAAACTATGAGGAAGAAATAGAAGCTTCGGCCAAAGAGGTTCTGACGCAGAAAATGCCGCCTCTGACAGAAGAACTGTTCTGTCTCTATGAGACAACAGGAAATCGCCTGAAATACGAGGATGTGTATTTTACCAGGCGGAAAATTCTGGCGATTCTTGGCATGCGCTCGCTCCTGGGAGTGGAGAACGGCTGGGAGGATAAGCCTGCTAGGCCGACCATTGGGCGGCAGATTTATCTCCAAAAGCTGGAGGAAGTGATGGAGGATATCTGCAAAGAAGAGTGCTGGGCGTTGCCTGCCCATGTAAGACGAGTGCAAGATCCGCATTGGAGGGTGACGGTTGACCTTTTTGCCTCAGAGACGGCACAGACGCTTTCGGAAATTCTGGTATGGCTGGGGGAAGACTTATCTGCCAGGGTGCGTGAGATGGTGAAAGAGAATATTGAAAGAAGGATATTCCAGCCTTATTTTACATCAAGGGTTCCCTATGCTAGCTGGGAGGGCGGCGAAAACAACTGGAATGCCGTATGTGCCGGAAGCATCGGGAGCGCCTGCCTGCATTTGATGAAGGAGGAGCCGGAGCGCCTCAGCGTCTGCCTGGAGCGGGTGATGAAGTCCCTTACTTATTATATTGAGGGTTTTGCAGAGGACGGGACCTGTATGGAAGGTCTCGCATACTATTACTATGGAATGACCTATTTCGTCAATTTCGCCCAGGAGCTTTATGATGCCACGGAAGGAAAAACGGATCTGTTCTGCGGAAAGTGGGGAGAATTTAAGGGTGGAAAGGATGACCGCCGTTACAACATCGCCCATTTTCCGGTTAAATGCTTTTATCCGGATGGGAAAAGTCTCAGTTTTTCCGATGGAGACATTGACGGCTGGTTCCGTGTAGGCGTGAACAGTGTATTGGCATTGCATTATCTGGATTGGGACAATCAGGATGGGAAAGAAGCCGGTTCGGCAGCAGAGCTATTTCCGGATATGAGCAGAGCGGCAGGACTTCATTCAGACAGCTGCTATCGTTTTGCGGCGCTTAAAATGGATTTGACGGCTACAAGGCAGTTGCTTGAGAAGCTGCAGGAGGACAACAAGAAGGAAGATACTGCTGTGAAGAAGCCTGCCGCCTACATTTTACCGGCGGCACAGTGGTATGTTGCCCACTCCGGGGCGGATATCAGCTTTGCCTGCAAGGGCGGCCACAATGAGGAACCCCATAACCACAATGATATAGGACATTTTATTTATGAGGGCCGGGGAGAGCTGTTCCTGACCGATTTGGGCGCAGGGGAATACACCAAGGACTATTTCAATGAGAAACGGTATGAGACGCTCTGCAATAATTCCTTTGGCCACAGCGTACCCATCATCAGCGGATGGGGGCAGGAGGACGGAAAAGAATACGGATGCAGCGAATTTTCTGCAGATTTGGACGGCCATGTCAGCATTGAGTTACATAATGCTTATCCGGAAGGAGTGCTTTCTGACTTTAGGAGGGAATTTTGCTTTGACCGTGAATCCGGTAAGCTTCAGGTGAAAGACAATATTACATTTTCAGTATCAGAGGATGGCCAGACAGTAACAGAAAATCTGGTGACGCAGATAGTGCCTGAGAGCACGGCTGACGGTGTGCTTTTGAAAACTGAAAAAGGAATCTGCATAATCGAGACAGGACAGCCGAAAGATTGCATTGAGATTAAGGAATATGACCACAGCAACCATCAGGGAGAGATGGAGAAGGTGTATGCCATTCAGTGGCCGGTGGCCGTAGACAGCGGCAAAGCGGAATGCAGTTTTTCCGTGACGGCAGAGTGGAAATAGGTTATTCTGTTCCAAACATTCTGGTGGAATCGTTCACCATCAATTCAGGCTGCAGCACGATTTGCTCCTGATCAGGCTTTTTCCCTTCGGAGAGAACCTGATGCAGGAGCATTGCTGCTTCTTTTCCCATATCGAAGGAATTTTGTTCCACATAAGTAAAAAAATTGCCGGAGGGCTGTCTGAAAAAGTTGGGGTGGTCAAAACACAGCACGGAAAGCTCTTCGGGGATTCGGATGCCGTTTTCGGTGCAGAGCTGATAAAGCATCAGAGCCGCATTGGAGTTGGATGCCATGACGGCGGTGATGGCCCCCTTTTTGACCTGCTGCAGGAAATCTTTCTGCATGTCGGGAGCGGTGTCTGCCCGGAAAAAGTCTTCATAAAAAATGCCCGGCAGGCCATGAAAGGCCATAAGATTCAGATAGCTGTCGCAGCGCAGGCGGGTGACCTGTTCCTGGAAGGAGGTGCAGGCAATAAAGGCGATCTTCCGGTGTCCAAGTGAAATGAGATGGGAGATGCCAAGCTCGCAGCTTTTGTTGTTATCGCAGGTGACGGACATGCAGTGAATGCCGGGAAAGATGCGGTCCATGAGAACCAGAGGGTATTTGTTCAGGGTCATTTGCAGAATGGTGTCGCTGTAAAATTCAAAATCCACAGGAAAAAGAAGGATGCCACTGTAACCGCTCTGCAAAAAGTAATTCAGGGCATATTCCTCCTTGCGGCTGTCAGAGCCGTGGGCGATGGTAACGAAATAGGCAGGAAAGCAGAGGGTTTCCATAATGCCCCGGATGATATTGCCGGAGTGGTAGTCATAGTAGCCGGGAATGACCACACCCACTTTGCGGGGAAGGTTTGGATTTTCACTTCGATTCGTCTGAAAGGTGAGCTGTTCCCTGGGAGAAAGATGGCTTCCTAAGGGATTGACGAAGGAGCCCTTTCCCTGAATGCGGTGGATATAACCGTTTAGGGAGAGCTCCGTGAGGGCTTTGGTGGCAGTAGTGCGGCTGACCTTCCAGGTATGAATCAGTTCCTGCTCGCTGGGAACCCTGTCTCCCTCTTCATAGGCGCCGGACTGAATCTTTTGGATGATGTCGTTTTGGATAAGCTCATACATAGGTCGCGTTTTGCTGCCTGACATGTCAACCTGCTCCTTTCTGTTGTTAGAAATAACTTTACAGTAAACACAGGAAAAAGTAAATAGAAAATACCTCAACTTGATACTAAGTTGATATGTTGACTTTTTCACTTGCATTTTTATAATGGAATCATAAAAGCACAACTGATCAAGTGCAAGCGCAGCGCGGAAATGGAGGAAGAAATGAAACTGATGCATTCGGAATGGAGGGATAGGGTAAAGCACTGGATGCGTACCCTGAAAGACGATTTTTATGAGCCGCTGGGAGAGATTTCATGGGAGGCTTTTACTACTATGGAATATCTGACGCCCGGGGAGGCAGAGAAGGGAAGCTTTATGCCAGTAGCGCCGGGATATACCTGGGGACGGGAGTGGGAGTATGGCTGGTTTAAAGGCAGTATCACGCTTCCCGAAAGAGCCGAGGGCGAAAGAATCGTGATGGATTTAAAGCCTGACGGGGAGTCCACCCTGTTTGTAAACGGGAAGGCGTTCGGTACTTACCGGGCCTCCTGGGTAGATGAGCCCCATCATTTTATGGAAGACAATGTGCTCAGCTTTTGTGCGAAGGAAGGAGAGCATTTTGACCTTTTGATGGAGACCTATGCGGGGCATTTCATGCCTGAAGCGCCCACAGGGGGATGCGCTACCGGCCCGGTTCTTCCCGGCACCTACACAGATATGGCCCAGGAGGGAAAGAGAAGGGTTCTGGGGAAATGTACCTATGGCATCTGGAATGAGGATGCTTACCAGCTTTACATGGACGTGTCAACCTTAAGCATGCTCTTCACCACCCTGGAGGAAAGCTCCCTGCGGGCGGCAAAGATTGCCAGGGCTTTGGAGCAGTTTACCCTGATCGTGGATTTTGAGCAGCCAAGGGAAGCGCGGATTGCTTCCTACAAAGAAGCCAGAGAAGCACTTCGCCCGGTGATGGAGGCAAAGAACGGCTCCACTGCGCCCGTATTCTATGCGGTGGGGAACGCCCATCTGGATCTGGCATGGCTCTGGCCCATGGCGGAAACCTATCGCAAGACGGAACGTACCTTTGCGGCCCAGCTTCGTCTGATTGAGGAGTACCCGGAATATAAGTTTATTCAGAGCCAGCCTGCATCTTATGAGATGTGTAAAAAATATTATCCCGAGCTTTTTGCCAGAATCAAGGAGGCGGTAAAGGGCGGTCAGTGGATTGCGGACGGCGCCATGTGGGTGGAGCCTGATACGAATATGGCAAGCGGAGAGGCTCTGATTCGTCAGCTCCTTCACGGCAAACGCTACTATAAAGAGGAGTTCGGCGCGGACAGTGAAATTCTCTGGCTCCCCGATACCTTCGGCTATACGGCGGCTCTGCCACAGATTTTAAAGGGCTGCGGCGTGAAGTATCTGGTGACCCAGAAGATTTTCTGGTCCTACAATGAAGGGGAGCAGTTCCCTTACCATTACTTTACATGGCAGGGAATGGACGGTTCCCAGATCGTATCTTTCCTTCCTACCAGCTACACCTACCGCACCGATCCGGTGGAGGCAAACCGAATCTGGAAGGAGCGCACACAGCTTCAGGATCTGGATGCCTTTTTGATGCCTTACGGCTACGGAGACGGGGGCGGCGGTCCTGCAAGAGACTTTGTGGAGTATGCAAAGCGGCAGGAAGACTTGGAGGGCAGCGTTAAGGTTAAGATGGCAGGCCCTGCGGAATTTTTCCATGATATGGAAGAGAAGGGCGGCCCGGTAAACACCTATGTGGGAGAGTTGTATTTCAGCGCACACAGAGGAACTTATACTTCCCAGGCAATGATAAAGCAAAACAACCGCCGCAGCGAGCTGGCCATGAGGGAGATGGAGCTGTGGAGCTCCCTGGCCATGACAAAGGGCATGGAGTATGAGCTTTCTAAGGCAGACGCCCTTTGGAAGGAGGTGCTGCTGCACCAGTTCCATGACATTCTTCCCGGATCCAGTATCGCCCGGGTTTATGTGGAGGCAGAGAAAGCCCACAAGGCCATCCAGAAGGGAGCAGGCGAGCTGAAGGAAAAGGCTTTTGCAGCGCTTGCGGATCAGGCGGATGAGAGGGCAGTGACGGTATGGAACTCCTTAAGCTTTGAGAGAACGGCATTGGTGGAACTTCCGGAACGGTTTGCCGGCGGAGCAAGAACTTTAGAAGGAGAAATCGTGCCGGTACAGAAAGTGAATGTTCCGGTACAGAAAGTGGAAAACGGGGGCGGTGCTTCTGAAAATGCTGATACTGTAGTGAAAGCATTTGTGACCCTTCCTTCCTGCGGAGCGGTTTCCCTGATTCCCGAGGAGCGGAAGGCTTCATCCGGGGAAGCAGAAAAGGGCAGCGCCAGTACAGGATCGGAGACAGCAGCAAAAGACGGCGGCAGTGCGAATCTGAAAGTGACGGTTAAGGAGAGCCCGGAAGGCTTTGTGATGGAGAATGCCAAGGTGAAGGCAGTGGTGAACGGCAGGGGTGAGGTGATTTCTTTCGTGCTTAAAAGCTCCGGCAGGGAGTTTGCGGCAGAGCCCATGAACCGCTTCCGCCTATACAAGGATGTGGCCCGGCTGTTCGATGCCTGGGATATCGACTCCAACTATATTCATCAGGAGGTAGAGGCTCTGACCGAAGCGAAGGTGGAAAGCATCTCCGAGGGCTTAGAGGGAGTGCTGAAGCTGAGCGGAAGAATCAGCGGTTCCAGAATAGAGCAGTATATCAGGCTCGAGGCAGAGAGCGACAGGCTTGTTTTTGATACGGAAATTGACTGGAAGGAACTGCACCGCCTGTTAAAAACCTGCTTCCCGGTGGATGTGTATGCGGAAAACGGCATCAATGAAATGCAGTTTGGTTTTGTGGAGCGTCCGGCCCATCGTTCCAAGCCGTATGATAAAGACCGTTTTGAGGTGTGCAACCATCATTACAGCGCATTCTGTGACGGAGTCCATGGGGCGGCAGTGCTCAATGACTGCAAATATGGCATCAGCATGAACGGAAATGCTCTGGAGCTGACATTGCTCCGCGCGCCTTCCTGCCCGGAAATGCAGGCGGATAACAGAGTGCATCATTTTACCTATGCTTTTACCGCCTGGGAGGGCAGCTTTGCGGACAGCGATGTGGTAAGGCAGGGCTATGAGCTCAATGTGAAGCCTCAGATCAGCGGCGGCGCTGTGGATACTTTCAGCGCAGTGACCATCGATAAGGCCAATGTGATACTGGATACCATGAAGCCTGCCGAGGATGGAAGCGGTGATATTATATTGCGTTTGTATGAGTCCAAGAAAGCCGCGATTACGGCTAAAGTGCGGAGTATGTTTGGAGAAAAAGCTTATCTGTGCGATATGCTGGAGAATGTGACGGAGGAAGTTCCTGTGGAGAATAGGGAAATGACGCTTTCATTTAGGGCCTTTGAGGTTAAGACAGTTCGGATAAAGAGATAAAAGGGATATTTTGACGCTAAAAAAGAGGGGTCACTCTAATGATTGAAAAATCATAGGATGGCCTCTTTTTTTAGGTGTTAAGCTTTTTAGCCCGTTTGTGCGTAATGAAAGGTAGAAATACGTTCAATTTCTTCCCTAATCTGTAATTTGGTATTTCTGACGTCAATATCATCCTGAATATCAAGAAAATACCTGTCTGACACACCAAAAAATTTCCCAAGCCTTATTGATGTGTCTGCAGTTATTTTCCGTCTGTCATGTAAAATATCCTGAATCCTTGATACCGGAACATGAATTTCCTGTGCTAATTTATACGCCGATAATCCAAATGGTTGCATAAATTCTTCAGATAATATCTCACTCATTTTAGGAGTTTCAATATAATTCTTCATAACAGTCTCCTCTCTAATGATAATCAAGCATTGTAAAGAATCTGCCGTATACCGGTGGATGTATGGTCTTGGGGCCGCATTAGTCAGGATAGCAGCCAATCAATCAAATACAGGGACTTGATGCCGTCGTAGGAATTAATATAGTTTCTATCCATAGACAATACGATTTTTTCGTAGTTGTCAGGTATCATGCGCAGTGGCCTGAGTTCCCGTTCACGGGTTTCCGGGGACTGCATACTTTCTGTTACCTGGATATACAGTTTATCGTTTGGCTTTTCAGCTACAAAGTCGATTTCTTTTTCTCCGACCTTGCCGATATATACACGGTAGTCACGGCGAATCAGCTCCAGGAATACGATGTTCTCGATGATGTGTCCTCGGTCTGCATCACGATAGCCGAGCAGCATATTGCGGAAGCCCATATCGATGATGTAGTTTTTACCTAATGTTTTCAGCAGCTGTTTGCCTTTTACATCGTATCTTCCTACAGAGTAGAAGATAAATGCACTGTGCAGCATGGAGATATATTTATCTACCGTTTTGCCCGCGACATTTTTACCTTTTCCAGTCTGAATATCTCCTTCATTGGATAAGACATTACCGATACTGTTGGGCGAAGTGATGCTGCCGATGTTGGAGCAAAGGAACAGTATAATTTTCTGCAGCATTCCCTGATCAGCCTGATTGTTGCGCTGGAGAATGTCACGCAATACTACGGTAGAATAAATACCTTCCAGAGCCTGATTACTTCTCACTTCGTTAAACTGGTATTCTCTCAAAACGGGCATGCCGCCAAACTGCAGGTATCTCTGAAATTTTTCTTCTACCGTAACAGACAGACTGAATTCGTAGAAAGTCAAAAACTCCTTAAATGACAACGGCAACATACGGATTTCTACGTATCTGCCGGAAAGCAGTGTAGAAAATTCCGTAGAAAGCAAGTAGGCATTGGAACCGGTGATATAGATGTCTACATCGAAATCGAGACGGAAAGACTCGATAGCCTTTTCCCAATGTTCCACAGCTTGCAGCTCATCAAATATCAGATAGGTTTTTCCATCCTTCGGAATGCGTTTACTGACGTAGTCATAGAAAGTAAGGTAGTTGGAAAGATTTCGATAACGCAGGGATTCCAGGTTCATGTGGATGATATTGGCATCGGCAACTTCATGACAGGACAGGTATTGATGGAACAAATCCAGCAGAGATGACTTTCCGCATCTACGAATACCGGTGACGATTTTGACCAGATCTACATCTTTATTTTGAATGAGCTGATTTAAATATTCTGGGCGATTGATAAGTTCAGCCATGATGCACCTCCTGATTTTCTGACCTATATTATGCTCGAAAATTTGGAAAAAATCAATAGTTTCTGACTTGTAAGTCTGAAACTTAATAAAAAATTGTAATTTTCGACATATAATTACTAAAACTTCAGAACGAATGAAAATATTGTCTATTATTCAGCACAGCATCGGATGCCAGGCTTCGCCGGCTATCCTCGTGTTAATAAAAAGACCACACAGCAGACATTAGCCTGTTGTGTGGTCTTTCTGCTACAATAAGCTGGCTCGCGAAGCGTGACAGTGTTTGTTGGTGACATTTGAGTCAGGGCAGTCTGCGAAGCAGGTAGCCCGTTTGTTTTAGTGCTTTTCTGAGGAAGTAAGCTCCCCATTTACATAAGTATCCGTACGGTCGTGGACAATCTCGCCGCTTTCCTGGTCGGTGTAATATACGTCTTCCGTATAGGAGTTTGAAGAAGAGTCATGATTGGTAACCTGTGAAAACTCAAATAATTTGTTGTTTTCATCATAGTACTCAACGCGGATTAAGGTGGACTCATCATTGTCGTAAATGGAAGTCGTATGGTGATAGTTATTATTGTTCTGCGGCGGAACATAGCCGCTTATTTCATTAGAAGCGGAACTGGTGTCTGCGGGAGGCGCTGTGTAATTATCAGACGCCGTACCGGACGCAGCATTGCCTGGCGCCGTGGGGGCAGCTGCCGTATTATTGCTTACAGTATTATTGCTTACAGTATTATTACTTACAGTATTATTACTTGTAGTGTTACCGGTATTACTGCTTGCAGTGTTGCCAGTATTATTGTTTGCTGGATTTGCTGCCGCATTGGCTTTATTGCTGCTGATTGCATTACCGGCGCTGTTGCCTGTCGATACGGTATTATTGATGGCCGCATTATTATTGTTGCCGGCGGCATTTACAGCATTGGCAGCCACATTATAGGCAGCCGGGCTGCTGGCTGTGCTGTTTATTTGAGAGATATTTCTCTGAACGGGAATTTTGAACGCTCCGTTTGCTTCCGCCTCAGCGATATCGGCATAGCCGCCTGCGGTTCCTGCGGTGCGGTTTTCAGCGATACCGAATGTCAGATAGTGCTCAATTATTGCAGAGATATTGTTGCCATAAGTGCTCTTGACATCGCCGTAGGCCTCGCATATGCCAGCGGATCAAAAAGTACGCCTTTGGTTCGGCCTTCATAAACCCCTATGGTCAGATAATGCTCAATGTAAGCCTCTGTGTCATCACCAAAAGCTGCGGCCAGGTCACTGTAAGCAGCCTTGTAAGCTTCCATATCAATGATCAGATTTTCCTTGTTGCTTTCTTTCAGTGCATTCACGTAGTCATCGGAGGCTGTCTTTGCTGCGGACACGTTCAGAACCGAACCGACGAATAAAGCCGTTGCCGCGCCTGCCATTATTGCTTTTTTTAATTTCATTCTCATTCTCCTTTCGTTTTTGCTTCCGGTCAGCGGTCTGCGAATTTATTATATAGTGGGTCAGGTTGTTTTGCCAACCGTGCCTTATTTCCTGAAATTTCGAAAAATGAAAGGTATTATATGAGACGCGGGTACTATGAAAATGATATAAACTCTATTGGACTCTTCCCTGTGGATAGGGTATAATAGGGAGGAGGCAATCAGGGAGATTGTAAAGAGGGAGTAAGCTAAAAAGCGCGGCAAACAGCGCGGAAATGAGGTGTAAAATGAAGTCGTTTAACGGAATTTTGTATGGAGGGGACTATAATCCGAATCAGTGGCCCAGAGAAATCTGGGAGGAAGATATGAGAATGTTTAAGGATGCCCGCATCAACAGCGCCACGGTCAATGTATTTTCCTGGGCTAAAATCCAGCCGGCGGAGGATAAGTATGATTTTTCCGAGCTGGATGATATTATCGATATGCTCAGCAGGGAAAATTATGAGATCGTGCTGGCCACATCAACGGGCGCGCTTCCGGCCTGGATGGCCGCCAGATATCCGGAGGTGGAGCGGACAGACTATGAAGGGCGTCGGCACAAGTTTGGCCACAGACACAATGCCTGTCCCAATTCTCCTGTTTTTCAAAAGTATTCCGCGGCGCTGGCAGGAAAGCTCTCAGAGCGCTACGGCGGCAATCCCCATGTGAAATGCTGGCATATCAGCAATGAATACGGCGGGGAGTGCTACTGTGAGAACTGCGCGAAGGCTTTTCGGGTATGGCTTCAGAAGAAATACGGTACTCTGGAAGAGTTAAATAAGGCCTGGAATATGGAGTTCTGGGGACATACGATCTATGACTGGGACGAGATTGTTCCTCCCAATGCGCTGGGTGAGGGAATCGGAGAGGAAAAGACAGCCTTTGCCGGGATGTCCATTGACTACAGGCGGTTCAATTCGGACAGTATGCTTGCCAATTTTATGGCTGAGAGAGACGCGATCCGGAAATTTGACAAAGAGACTCCTGTTACCACTAATCTGATGGGAACCTATAAGGGGCTGGATTATTTTAAGTGGGCCAGGGAGATGGACATTGTTTCCTGGGATAATTATCCCAGATATGACACGCCCTGGAGCCAGACGGCCATGTGTCATGATCTGATGCGGGGACTTAAGGATGCGCCTTTCATGCTGATGGAGCAGACACCCAGCCAGCAGAACTGGCAGCCCTATAATTCGTTGAAACGTCCGGGACAGATGAGGGCCCAGAGTTATCAGACGATGGCTCACGGGGCGGATACCATTCAGTTTTTCCAGCTCCGCCGCAGCGTTGGCGCCTGTGAGAAATTCCACGGCGCAGTGATCGGGCATGTGGGAACGGAAAATACACGGGTATTCCGTGAGGTGAAGCAGCTTGGAGAGGAGCTTGAAAAGCTGGGCGGCATCCTGCCGGGAAGCGTAAATGAAGCCCAGGTAGGGGTAGTGTTTGACTGGGACAACTACTGGTCTCTGGAGTACACAAGCGGTCCTTCCGTTGACCTGATGTATGTGAGCCATATCCATGAGTATTACAAATATTTCTATGACAAAAACATTGCCGTAAATATGATTCCGGTTGATGCGGATTTTTGTAAATATAAGCTGATCGTAGCGCCTGTCCTGTATATGGTTAAGGAAGGGATGGCGCAGGCTCTGGAGAATTTTGTGAAAAACGGCGGAACCCTGGTGCTCACCTATATGAGCGGTATCGTGGGACAGTCGGACAATGTTCACCTGGGCGGCTATCCTGGGCCTCTGCGCTCTCTGGCGGGGGTATGGGTGGAGGAGATTGACGCTCTTGCGCCGGAGCAGTTCAATGAGGTGATCATGACCTCAGGCGGGAAGTGTAAGTGCGGCCTTGTGTGCGATCTGATGCATCTGGAGGGAGCCGAAAGCCTTGGAACCTATGGAGATGATTTCTACAGGGGAATGCCGGCAGTCACCAGAAACAGCTTTGGAAAAGGACAGGTTTATTATGTGGGAACCCGCATGGAGGAACAGGGGCTTTGCAGTATATTAGACAGGGCTGTCTCTGACGCAGAGGTGAAGAGTGTTGTTCCGGGCGGTGAAGGTCTGGAGATTGTGTGCCGTAAAACAGCGGATGGAAGCAAAATTTATTTTGTGATGAATTTTGGGGAGCAGGAGAGGCATCTTCCCGCCCATCTGGCTGGTCAGAAGGATTTGCTTACCGGGGAGAAGGTGTCGGAGGATACTCTGCTTAAAAAGTATGACGTGTGTATCCTGTATGTGGAGTCATAGGCTGGGCCCGGCACGGATGAGAGCAATCGTGGGAAATTACCAATATATAATAGACTATATATCTCAGTTGTAGTATACTGTATTTATCCAATTAATCAGTATCACAACAAAGGTGGTGAAAATATGACAGATAATGAGTTATTGCTTGCAATCTCAAATATGCTCGATCCAATAAAAGAAGATATTCAAGAAATCAAAACCAGGGTAAAAAAGATTGAGATTATACAGGAAAATGAAATATTGCCACGATTAAATACCATTGAGTCTTGTTATACATCAACTTATGATAGATATAAAGATGATGTTGATACATATGAATCAATGAAACAAGATATATCAATCATCAAAAAGGTAGTAGCAGAACATAGTGAAAAGCTCCAGAAATTGGCATAATTGTAGTGAACGACAAATTATTTTGTCGTTCACTATATATTACACACATATATCACATGAGATCAGGTGTAAAGCATCTTGCATTTTTAAGGCTTTACGCCTTTTCATTTTTATCATAAGTCCTCCATCTTTCCACATAAAATCAGCTTTTATCATGACATCCCTTATTGACGGAACAGTTGACAATGAAATTATACATATGTATAATGAATAATACATTCATATAAAACAATGGAATCCGACAGCAGCGCTCCGGTTAAAAATATCAGATGGGAGCAAATTGCGGAGATGAGAAAGGAGAAGATGCGGCTATGAATCAGACGATAAAAAATCTGGGAGAAGCGGAGCTGGAGATTATGCAGGTGCTCTGGGCGAGCGGAGGCGCTGTCACCTCAAATTATATTTTAAAAGAACTGCAGGGATTAAGAAAATGGCAGTTGTCCACTCTGATGACCTCCCTGTCAAGGCTGGCGGATAAAGGGTTTGTGGTATGCGACCGTTCTACTGGAAGTAATCTGTACAGTGCCATCATCACAGAAAATGATTATAAGGCCAGGGAAAGCAGACATTTTCTGGATAAGCTCTATCATAATTCCGTGCAGAATCTGGTGGCCACCCTCTACGGCAATAAGATCATTAAGGATTCGGATATTGCGGAACTGAGAGATTTTCTGGATCAGATAGAAGAAAGCAGGAATGCTTCTTCCGAAGCTTCTGAGAAAGAAAGTTAAGGGATTTTACGATAGGAGACGTGGGTGTGAAAACAGAGTTGTTTCTTTCCGTTCTTGAAATTTCAATTACAATCGGCCTGGTGGCCTTATTGCTGGTTCTGTGTGCCCCTGTGATCAACAGACGTTATGGGGCAAGGTGGAAATGCTGGATATGGCTGCTTCTGGCACTTCGGCTGGTCATTCCTTTAAGCGCGGAGGATGTGCGGTCGGCAACAGCCCTTTTGGCGGAGGTGATATCAGGGGAATCCAAAGGCGGGGAAATTCAGAAGGGAATATTTGCGGTGGAAAATGCGGATTCCCGCCAGGTAATTTTTGAGCTTCCGGCACAGGTGAGGGAGAAGGTCGGAGCACAGTCTGGGAAAAATGGAACGGGAATCACTTGGCTTGAACTGGCCGGTTATGTATGGGCAGCCGGAGGTATCTCCTTTGCCGCTTTTCATCTGTCGGCCTATTTTTATTACCGGAGACAGATTGAAAAGAAGGGAAGAACTGTGAGGGGGGATGAGGTTTTATCACAAATGCCGCCGCTTTTGGAAGAATTGCACATAAAGCGTGAGATACCTGTGAGGGAATATCCCGGGGCTGTCAGTCCTATGATTGCCGGTTTTTTTAAGCCGGTTTTGGTTCTTCCGCCGGAGCAGTACGGGGAGGAGGAACTGTATTTTATTTTAAAGCACGAGCTCATTCACTTTAAAAGGCGGGATGTTTGGTTTAAGCTGCTGCTCATGCTGGCCAATGCACTGCACTGGTTTAATCCGTTTATCTGGTTGATGCACAGGGAAGCAATTGTTGATATGGAACTTGCCTGTGATGAGCGGGTAGTTCAGGGGAAGGGGTACCGCATCCGAAAGGCTTATACGGAAACCTTATTTTCTACACTGCGTGGAAGGAAAAACGCGGGAACAACTCTGTCTACACAGTTTTATGGCGGAAAAATGATTATGAAGAAGCGCTTTCGGAATATCCTTAAAATGAAAAGAAAGAAGAATGGGATCCTGGTGCTGACTGGTGTAATTCTTCTGGCGGCGGGAATGGGAGCCATGGTTGGGTGTTCGGTGGCGGCAGATAACCCGGAGCCAGTAAGTCCGGTGGCAGCAGATAACCCGGAGCCGGTAAGTCCGGTGGCAATGGATGACTCAGTGCAGGATCGTATGACAGCAGAGTTCATAGAGGAAGAAATCCCGCCTGAGTCCGGAGACGGGGAAAGCGATAAGGAGACAGCCACGGCGGGAGATACGGCAACTCTGTTGGTTCCCAGGGAAGGGGAAGCGGAGGAAGAAAATGCAACGCTTTTTGCAGGAGAGGGTTACTCCATATACCTGACGGCGGATAAATGGCAGCAGAGCGGAGAGGATGCCTGGCAAGCAGTGCTGGATGGAGAGGCAGTGCTGGACGGACAGGTGACGCTTCGGATTGCACATCCAAATGGAAAGGGAGCAGATCAGATCGCAAAGGAACTGACGGCAGAAGGCTATGGAGGGATGGATGAGTCTGGCGATACAGCCGGCGTTGAAACGGCCGCAGGCTCTGGCAGTCAGTTAGACGGCTCTGAATGGTTCAAGGCAGAAAAGGATATGGTACACATGATTACACTGAAGGAAGCAGGAGAGGAAGTGTGGCAGATAATCTGCAGCTTCCCGGTAGAGGCACAGGAGGGCTGGGGACAGACGCTGCGAGTGATGGCAGCCAGTTTTGCGGCAGATAACCAGTAACAATAACAAACAGTAATTGTGAAAGAGACAAGTTAAAAAGATTATGAGCGCACAAACGGGTGTACAGAAAGGGGCAGACATGGCGGGCTATTTATTTGTATATTTTATTGGAGAAGAGAAGGATGGGGAACAGATTTATTTTTCCCTGAGCAGGGACGGGCGTTGAGGGGCCGGAGGGGTATCTTTTGCCGGATGGTAAGACCTGGTGCCTGATTGCCGACCAGTTTGCGGAGGGAAAGGGATATCTGCCAATGCTGACAGAGGATCTCTCATCCGGTGATTTCAGAATTCTGAAACCGGACCAATATGACCTGGGCAGGACGAAAAAGCGCCATGGCGGTATTTTGCAGATTACGGATGAGGAATATGAAAGGCTGGCAGATAGGAAAGGGGACATGGGATGAGTGATATAATGGAATTTGCAGGCAGGGAAGAATTCAGGAAGTGGCTTAACGATAACTGCCTCTCAAGTGCAGGCATCTGGCTTTTGTTTGGCAAAGCAGGCGGACCAAAAACGATAAAGGCGGCAGAAGCTCTTGAAGAAGCTCTCTGCTTTGGCTGGATTGACGGGCAGATGGAAAGCATCGACGCGAAAACTTATAAGAAATATTTTTCCATGCGCAGAGAGAAGAGCAAATGGTCAGAGAAAAACAAGGCATTGGTAAAAAGCCTTGAAGAAAGGGGTCTCATGACGGATTTTGGCAGAAAGAAAATAGAGGAAGCCAAAGAAAACGGTCAGTGGGATGCTCCAAAGCCTGCGGCAATTACAGAGGAGCAAATTGTCTGTCTGTCCGCAGTGCTGAAAGAGTATGAGCCCGCTTTTACGAATTTTCAGGCCATGTCCTTGTCTGTAAAGAAAACCTATACACGGGCGTATTTTGATGCAAAGACGGATGCCGGACGGGAAAAGAGGATTGCCTGGATGGTGGACAGGCTTAATAGAAACTTAAAGCCTATGTAACGGTTATGGCTATTTTACAGTATTTTATGGTTCATATTAAAAAAAAATAGAGACGACACTTATAGGTAATTTAAAAAGAGTATAGAATTATTGGCTGAAATGGTTAACGGAAATCACCAATGTGCTTGCCGGGGCAGAATTGATTAAAATCAAGGCATTATGGAATCAACCGGATGCCTTGATTTATTTATTAAAAAAATCAAATGTAATACTTGACATTACAACAAAGTCATACTACACTGCTTAATATAAACAAAAACATTACAACAAAACAAGACGTTAAGGAGGAGCTATCATGAATAAGAACACATTTTCCACAGTTAAACTTACAAAGGGAGAAATGAACATTTATGATTTCGGCGGCATCAGGCTGCATGCCTACAAGACCAATGATTTTATTGATGATGAAGTGTTTATTGTAGAGAAGAATGGAAAAGCGGTGATCATCGAATCTCCCTGCTTCTTTGACAACATCGGGGAACTTACCGAATATTTGAAGGATATCAAGGTGGAGGGGATGCTGGTGGCATATCACGGAGCCGGAGCGACTTTTTTGCCTGAGGCAGCAAAGTATGCCACACAGAACGCGGCTGATTATTCCGCAAACGGCGGCGGAAAGGCTTTGATTGACAACTTTACAGGCGCATTCGGAGAGATATTTGACCATTCCATCCATGAGATTACCAATGTGATCGGAGAGGGGAAGATAACAATCGGAGGAATTGATTTCGTGATCAAACAGACCGGCGAGGCTTTTGATGTGGAGATTCCTGAAATCAATGCAGTGTATACACATATGCTGGGACATGACTGCCATTCCATCGTTGCGGGAGCAGGACACGCAGATGCCATGATCGCAGAACTTCGCGGCTATATTGAGAAAGGGTATGACCTGATTCTGACATCCCACTATACCCCCGAGGATTTGAAGGATGCTGAAACCAAGATTGCTTATCTTGAAAATCTGAAAAAGATTGCGGCAGAATGCAAAAATGCCGATGAGTTCAAGGCAAAGGTGGGAGAAAGGTATCCGCAGTACAGCGGCCAGAACTATCTCGACATGACGGCAGGCTTCTTTTTTGCATAAGGAGGTTAACGGGCAGAAGGGAACGGGGAAGTTAACTCTTCCCCGTCATTCTGCGCCGGATTCCGGCATAGATGGTACCGGAAATGTTGTGCCACACAGAAAAGATTGCGCCCGGCAATGTTGCCAGCGGGTTTGCCGCAAAGTTGGCTGTTGCAAGAGAAATTGCCAGCCCGCTGTTCTGCATGCCAACCTCAATTCCGATGGCTGTTATTTTCTTTTCCTCTAATTTTAGAAGCTTTGCCACTCCCGTTCCAAGGCAGAGGCCAACTACGTTGTGGATTGCCACCACTACCATGACCAGAACGCCGCAGGTCACAATCTTTTCCGCATTGCTTCCCACAATTCCGGAGATGATCATCACAATGGCAATCACCGATATAAGTGGAAGCAGTTCCCGGATAGCGTCGATCTGTTTCGGAAAGAGCCGGTAAATCAGGATTCCCAAAAGAACGGGAATAAGAACCACCTTTACCACGGACATCATCATTGTCAGGAGCGATACCTCCACCCAGGAGCCTGCCAGGAGATAAACCAGCACAGGCGTGCATATAGGAGCAAGTATGGTGGATACGATGGTCATTCCCACAGAGAGAGGAACGTCACCACCCGCCACATAAGTAATAACATTGCTTGCCGTACCGCCTGGGCAGCACCCTACCAGGATTACCCCCAGCGCCAGATCCGCCGAAAGGCCAAACAGCTTTGCCAGTGCGAAGGCGGTGATTGGCATGACTGTGTACTGGAGCACAAATCCGATACACAAATCCTTAGGCCGGGTAAAGACAATTTTAAAATCCTCTGTTTTGATGGTGAGCCCCATACCGAACATGGCAGCGCCCAGAAACAGTGTGGTATAGTTTGTGGCCCAGGAAAACCCCTTTGGATAAAAAAAGGCAATGACGGAAAATATGATAATAAGTACCGCAATATTTGTTGACATAAAGTTACATATTTTTTTAATCTGGCTCATCACAATCCCCTGTTCTTCTCTGATTCAATAATTGGCAATGAAGCATTTCAGCGTTTGATCTGTTTGATTCAATCATCTGTCTCACGAAATGTCAGCTTTGATGTCTCCGAGCATTCCATGCTTTTCGTAGCGGGCAACGGAGGTAATTACGTTTTTATCATCTACGAATACCACCTTAGGCGGATTCTCTGCAATTTCATCCGGTGACATCAGCGCATAGCACATGATAATAACCTTATCCCCGGTGGAGACCATACGGGCGGCTGCTCCGTTTAAGCAGATGGTTCCGCTTCCGGCTTCTCCTGCAATCACATAAGTTTCAAACCTTGCCCCGTTATCCACATCTGCAATCTGTACCTTTTCGTACTCATAGATTCCGGCTGCTTCCATCAGGCGCTCGTCGATGGTAATGCTGCCCACATAGTTCAGCTCCGCCTGGGTCACCGTGGCCCGGTGAATTTTACTTTTTAACATCTCAAGAGTCATATTGCCGCCTCCCTTACACTTCCATGATAAAGTTATCGATTAGACGGGTACTTCCAATGTAAACCGCCATAGCCGTAAGGACTCTGCCCTGCGCTTTGGTGAGGGGTTCGATGCTGTCTGCATCCACCATTTCCACGTAATCAATTCTGGCCAGGGGCTCAGCTTCTATCAGTTTTCGCATGGCCGACAAAATCGTTTCTGCATCCCGTTCGCCCTTTCTCATCATATCCTCGCCGCAAAAAACGGCTTTGGAGAGCACCAGTGCAGCTTTCCGCTCTTCTGTATTTAAATAAGTATTCCTTGAGCTTTTGGCAAGACCGTCTTCCTCCCGTATGATGGGACAGCCTATGATCTGGATATCCATGTCCAGATCACGGACCATGCGGCGGATAACCGCAAGCTGCTGTGCATCCTTCTGGCCGAAATACGCCCGGTCCGGCATCACGATGTGGAACAGTTTACAGACAACCGTGCAGACGCCCTTAAAGTGGGTGGGTCTGGTCTTTCCGCATAAACCTTCGCTGACCTTCTGCATTTCCACATAGGTGGAAAAATCCGGCGCATACATCTCACAGGGCTCCGGATGGAAGATCAGATGAGCTCCCGCCTGCTGGCAAAGCTTCTTATCCGCCTCGATATCCCTTGGATAAGTAGCCAGATCCTCACCCACTCCAAACTGAATAGGATTGACAAAATCGCTGACCACTACCCGGTCATTATCGGCTACCGCCCGGTCAATCAGGCTCTTATGCCCCTCATGGAGATAGCCCATGGTGGGCACCAGCCCTACCGTCAGGCCCTGCCGTCTCCATTCCTTTACCTGTTTTCTTACCTCATCAATTACTCCTGTGATTTCCATAATAAACCATCCCTTTCCGTGACCTGCAAAGCCGGGTGTGCAGGCACTGTTTACTATAAATCGAGCAGGAAAGATTTCCCCCTGCTCGCCGTGCGGGGCGCGTGCTGCCTTGACAGCAAACTTCCTTACGCGCCCCTGCGCAATCAAGCAGGGGAGATTATATCCCTGCTTGCCGCGCGGGGCGCGTGCTGCCCTAGCAGCAAACTTCCTTACGCGCCCCTGCGCATAAAAAAAGCCTGGACGCCCTCCTGTCCAGACACACAATAAAAATTCCCATATAAAAAATGTGCTGCCCGTCGGTACAGCCATCCGATATAAGAATCCAATTTGATTTAACATAAGGTCAGCGCCCGGGGGTATGCTGCCAGGTGTTTCACATAAGAATGACCGCAAACGCGGCATCTGTTGTTGATTGTATGTACTGGTACAGTTCGGTTTGATACTGTCCGCTATGATAATAGCATAAGGCGCCGGGAAGTGCAAGAGTCAGTTTTGCCCGCCCGGTCGGCAGGGCGGCCCCGGACATGAGCGAACGTGAAAAATAGCCGGAAACACTTGTACAAACAAACGATAGATTGTATTATAAAACAAAGAAGGATTTCACTTAAGAAGGGGGACAATGTAAGATGATATATTTCATTTTTTTTCTGATCAGCTTTGGAGCATCTGTTGTGGGGGCAATCTGCGGGATAGGAGGCGGCGTGATTATCAAGCCGGTGCTGGATGCCTTTGGTCTGCTGGATGTTAAGACAATCAATTTTCTGTCCGGTACGACAGTGCTTGCTATGAGTGTCTGTTCTTTTGTGACCACCAAATTAAAAAAGGAATCGCTGGTGGATATGAGGATCGGGACGCTTCTGGCTGTGGGAGCAGCGGCAGGCGGCGTTATGGGCAAAAGCCTGTTCCAGATTCTGACGGGCGCTTATGATCAGCGTTACGTAGGGGGTGTGCAGGCTATTTGCCTTCTGGTTGTCACCCTGGGAACGCTGATTTACACGATTGTGAAGGATAAGCTTCCGTCCTTTCAGGTGACGAATGCCCCGGTATGTCTTTTGGTGGGGGCTGTGCTGGGAATTCTCTCTTCCTTCCTTGGCATCGGCGGAGGACCCATCAATCTGGGAGTACTGTTTTTCTTCTTTTCCATGCCGGTTAAGACAGCGGCGCAGAATTCCCTCTATATTATTTTATTCTCTCAGATTACCAGCCTGGTGCAAACCGTCGCGACGGGTTCGGTGCCGAAAGTTTCTGTATTTTTGCTGATTCTTATGGTGATCGGGGGAATTGCCGGCGGATTTTTCGGGAGGAAGGTCAGCCGGAAAATCGATGCCGAAAAAACCAACCGTCTGTTTATTGCCCTGATGGCGGTGATTATCTTTATCAATATCTATAATGCATGGAAGTATCTGGCATAAACAACAGGAAGAAACTGTTTGGTCCAGGCAGCAACAGGAAAATCAAAGCTTTGGCATGGGGCTTTTACGGTATTCGCTGGGCGTCATGCCATAAAATTTCTTAAAAAAGCGGATGTAGCTGCGCACATCTCCATAGCCTACGGCTTCGCTGATGTGGACTATGGTTCTGGAGCTGTCGGCAAGCATGGGGAGCGACTGGGCAATGCGGTAATCATTTAAATATTCTGATACGGTTTTTCCGGTGGACAGCTTGAAAATACGGTTTAAGTAAATCGCGCTGACGCCGGTATGGCTGGCGATCAGGGGAATGGAGAGGGATTCCGCATAATGTGCTTCCAGATAGCGGATGGCCTTGTGAATGTAGGAATGGGCCTCGTCCGAAATTTTGGCTGTGTCGCCGGCAAGGCTGCAGAGACAGCCAAAAACGATCCGCATACATTCCTCGCCCGTCTGGGCAGTTTCCAGCCTGGAGAGCGCTCCTGTCAGAAGATTTTCTCTGGTTTCTATATTCAATTCCATCAAATTCACAAAAACAGAACACAAGATCATACTGCTGAGACGCCTGGCCTCCTGCAGGCTTGTACCGGAGGGGAGATATTGCCTTTCAAGATCATCGGCAAGGACGTTTAACAGAGCAGAGTCCTTGTTCATGATACACTGTGTTAACTGGAGGGACAGGTCGGGGTCAATGCTGGGAATATAATCCTTTTGAGAGCTAAAGTATACAAAATCGCTGGTTTCTCCTGAGGAAAATAATAAAATACGCTGTGCCTGGACAAGAGCCTGCCGAAGCTTGGGCGAGTCCGGGGAACAGAGAGAGATGGAGAAAAACGGACAAAGAGAGAGCGTTTCCTGCAGGCTTGTTTTGACAACCACGCAGATTTTCTGCAATTCCGTACGCAAATGCTCCCAGTGGTCAGTGTTTACAATAAAGGCAATATGTTTATTTCCGAGATAGGTGCCATAGCAGGTTCCGAGGTTGGAAAGCGCTATGATCACATTGTTGCGGGCAAGGAGCCGCGTCTGCTCAAAAAGTGTAAAATCACTGATTTCATCCAGCTTGGGGAGGGCCATGAGTATCAGAAAAAAATAAGGATGGGGAAAGGCAATGCCGTATTCCTCATATTGTGTGGAAAGCTGGGATACATCTACGTATCCATACAAAATATCATGTAACAACTGATCCTGGATAAGCTGCCTGTTTTCCAGCAGCAGGGAATCTATATTTTTAATTTGCGCCGACATATGATCAAGGGCATTGTTGAGCAGAGAGTATTCGTCAATTCTTGCGTCGGAAATCTCTGTGTAGGAGGGCAGCCCGATTTTCCGCATCATGGCATCCATGGGACGCAGCATCAGAAACGCAAAAAGAAAAGCCAGCGCAAGGATAAATACAGCGGAGAGCAGCCATGCTGAAAATAGAGGCTGAAGGCTCTCTAGGTGCCGGTGAAAGAGTTGGGAGGTATTGATATAGAAAGTAACCTCTGTACCGTCTTCTGTGGTAAAGGAGTAAGAACTGGCATGTGGAAACAACACAGCGGCGTTGGCGGCCGGTGTGTTGGAATTATCCCATCCTGAGGCAATCCCCTCCTGAGTGCTCCAAAGGAGCTGCTCCTGAAAACAGACCGTGGCAGGGTAGTCAGTCTTGCCGATTATGTCAGCAGTCTGTTTCCTCAGATAAGGAATGGAGAGGGAAAAAGTAATAAAACCCTTCCCGTGAGTTTCGTGGTAAGGCAGCCTGTGGACATAGGTGAGCAGAGCTGGGGAATCGGAGGGTTCCATATTGTCCAGCGAAAGCAGCAAAAACCAGCGCTCATAGGACTGGGCTTCGTAGATAGCGTTCAAAAAATCAGGATGTAGATAATCCGAATAGTGATAAATACCGTAATCAGAGTCAAAAATACGTTTGGAGGGCTCAAAAAAAATCCCCATATTGTCGTAATCATACATCGTGCTGAAGGAAGTAACATCCTTGATCATCACAGAGAGCTGATCGATGGAAGGGTTCGGATGATTCAGGACTGTGCTGACGGAAGGTAGCGATCCTACCAGAGTTGCATTGTTCCTGACGGAATTGAGAATGTCCTGTATGGAGATGGCAGCGTGGCTGGCTTCGGACTCCATTTCATCCTTTATGGTGTGCGTATTTTGCACCACAAGAAGTATGCTGGCAAAAATAAAAATAATTGTTATGGCGGAAAAAAGGAAACAAAAGGAAGAAGTAAAATGCTTCGATTTAAAAATATTTTTCCATTTACGCAGATTAGGATAGATGAATTTTGGCATTGTCTCTCTCATTCGATAATCTCCCCAGCCATGGATTCTATATCAATCAATTTTACAGCTTAATTATCAGCCCGGACAAGGGGGACTGTTACATTTATTATACAAATTTATAGAAGAAAGTCAAATTAGAGGTAATTTGTTATAGCAAAAATTCAACCTGTTTTCAAAAATCAGGTTAAAAAAGTGAAGTAAAACTCTTGAATATCCACAAAAATCAAGGATATATACAAAGTGAATGGAAAAAGGTTTAATTTTTGCATTTTACTAAGCGTGTTGTACAATTAAAATAGTTATAAGCGAAACGGAGCATAAAAAATGGCTGATAAAAACTGGATATAATCAATTCGGACATTTAATATGCTCAATCTGCGCAAGCAGTGTAGAGAAGGAGGGATGATATTGAGAACATTGCTTAAAGCGAAACAAAACGCGAAAACGCTGCCGGCAAAGAAAAAGGAATCTTTACCCAAATATTTATGGAAGCATAAGTATTTGTATTTGATGCTTGTACCGGCTCTCGTCTACTACATCATTTTCTGTTACATACCAATGTATGGAGCAAGCATCGCATTTAAGGATTTTAATCCGATGCTGGGAATCATGAAAAGCCCCTGGGTGGGGTTCGACGTGTTTGAGGAATTGTTCGGATTAAAGAAATTTTACTCCGTATTCTGGAATACCCTGAGAATCAGCCTGATCCGTCTGGTTTTCGGATTCCCTTTTCCGATTATCGTGGCTCTTATGCTCAATGAATTAAGGGAGGGAAAGCTCAAAAAAGGGATTCAGACAGCCATTTATGTACCAAACTTCATTTCCTGGGTGGTTGTCGGCGGTATTTTGACAAACCTTTTATCTATGGATTCAGGTATTGTCAATGCAGCCATCAAAGCGTTGGGATTCCAGCCCATAGGTTTTCTTACTGATGAAAAATACTTCGTATCTACCATGGTTGTGTCCATGATTTGGAAAACTTTTGGATGGAATACAATTATCTATCTGGCAGCTATGACAGGCATAGACCCGCAGCTCTATGAAGCGGCAACCGTGGACGGGGCAAACCGGTGGCATAAGCTGCTTCATGTGACAATGCCCTGCATTCGCTCTACCATAGTAGTGGTGCTTATTACCCGTATCGGCGGACTGATGCAGGCAGGCTTTGAGCAGATTTTCGTGCTGTATCATCCGGGAGTATACAAAACGGCGGATATTATTGATACCTATGTGTACAGAACCGGTCTTCAGGAAGGAAAGTTTGAGATGGCGGCGGCGGTAGGTCTGTTTAAGTCCATTGTCAACTTTATCCTGCTTGTGATTGCAAATAAAGCGGCCAGAATGGCAGGAGAGGAGGGGATTTACTGATGCGTGCAAAAGTAAAAAGCCAGCACCCGGTGAAGCATTCGTTGGGAAGCCGAATATTCGATGTCATCAACATTACGCTGCTTATCCTGCTTGCAGTGGTGGCTTTCTATCCGTTCTGGGACTGCCTGGTAGTATCTGTTTCGTCCCTGAAGGGCTATCTGTCCACCAATGTCCACCTGTGGCCCTCTGAATGGTCTTTTGAAGGCTATTCCTATATGATAAAAAATGCGGATCTGTGGATATCCTATGCAAACAGCATTTTTATTACAGTAGTGGGCACGCTGCTCAATATGCTGATTACGATCATGGCCGCCTATGTCCTTTCCAAAAAGGATCTGAAGGGACACCGGGTACTGATGTTTCTGGCAGTATTTACCATGATGTTTTCCGGCGGTATCATTCCCACCTACATTGTGGTGAAGGATCTGCATTTGATGAACAGCCTGTGGTCTATGATTCTGCCCACTGCGGTAAATACCTACAATCTGATTGTGCTGCGCAATTTCTTTGCAGATCTTCCGGCAGAACTGGAGGAGGCAGCTCTTTTGGATGGATGTACGGAGGTTGGAGTACTGTTTCGGATCATGCTTCCCATTTCCAAGCCTGCGGTTACTACGGTTACGCTTTTTTATGCGGTGGATCACTGGAACGATTTCTTCTCCGCAATTATGTATATCAACAGCAGGGCCAAATGGCCGTTACAGCTTTTTCTGCGCTCCATGCTCTTTGAAAATGACGCGGCCTATTCCGGCGGAGGGGAAAGCCTGTTTTTACTAGGACAGCCTATGAAGATGGCTGCGGTCATGATGGCCATTATACCAATTATGTGCGCTTATCCGTTCTTCCAGCGGTACTTCTCTAAGGGTATCACTTCCGGAGCGGTGAAAGGATAAAAAAGAAAGAGAGGTTTATTTATGAAAAATTTTGTAATCAGAAAAAAGAGAATGACAGGACTGCTCCTGGCAGCGGCGGTTGCAGTGACCGCGATGGGATGCGGTACGAAAGCGGATGAGGCTCCCGCTTCAAGCGGGGAAAGCACAGGGCAGGAGGCTCAGGCTCCGGCAGCAGAATCTGGGAGCCAGGAGAATGCCTCTGGGGCAAGCGGCGAGAGAGTGCCCATCCGCTGGCTTACAACTGGTGACGCGGCCGCAGAGGTAATCAAGGACGGCGACCGCATTATCGAAGAGATCAATAACAGGCTGGGAATTGACCTGACAGTGGAAATCGTTCCGGAAGGAAATACGGAAAAGGTGAATGTAGCTATGGCTTCCGGAGATTTCCCGGACGTAGTGACTGGTGATTATGGAACCAGCGCGACTCAGCAGTGGATTGATGATGGTATGGTTATCGCGTTGAACGATTACATGGATGCCAATCCGGACATGAAAGCATGGCTGGAGTCTTATGATTGGTCCGCAATAAATGGAAGCTATTTCGGAATCCCTTTTATCACTCAGTACAATGCGGCAAATGCACTGATCATCATGCGTCAGGACTGGCTGGATAATCTGGGGATGGCCTATCCGGAGACATTGGACGATATGAAAGCGGTATTGGAGGCATTTACCTTTGATGATCCAGATGGAAATGGTCAGAACGACACCTACGGATATTCAGCGGAAAAGATTTCAAGCGCAAACTCCACTCCCTTTGACTGGGTTTTCTTTGGAAATGGACTGAAATACGCAGATTATGCACTGGATGCAAACGATAACGTGATCCCCTGGTTTGAGGATCCCAGCTTTATCCCCAGCATGGAATACATTAAAGGGCTTTGGGACAGCGGAGTGATCGATCCTGAGCTGATGCTCAACGACACGCCCAAGAAGGAAGAGAAATTCTATCAGGGTAAAATCGGCGCGATGCCCGGAGCTTTGTTCAGACATGTAACTCGTCATGAGAACAGCCTTCGTGAATTGAACCCGGACGCTTCTATTGCCTACGGACATGCGCCCAAGGGACCGGACGGTTCTTATGGAATGAATAAGCAGGGCAAGGGAGGCAAGATGACCTGCATCACAGCAGCATGCAAGAATCCGGCCAAAGCAGCGGAATTTATAAATTTTATGGTTTCAGAGGAAGGAAATAACCTGCTTCGCCTTGGTATTGAGGGAATTCATTACACGAAGAGCGGGGACGAGATCGTGTTTAATGAGGAAGAGCGCGCAAAGGATGCTTTCTCACCTGACGGCTGGGCGCATGCGCTGGCATGGGGCTCTTTCTACTGGCCGCTGGAGAGCAATTATATTCCGCCTACAGATCCCAATAGAGACAGAGTACAGGAGACTGTTGAGCTGGCTACCGACAGCCAGGTAAAGAACCTGATCAACACAAGGACGGCTACAGAAATCGAAAAAGCATCGGTAGTGGATGATGTGTTTGTGCAGTACTTCAACGATATGCTTCAGGGTAAGATTGGAATAGAGGAGGGCGCCCAGAAGCTGAGCGAGGACTGGCGTTCTCAGGGCGGCGAGGAAATTCTGGAAGCAGTTAATGCAGTTTATCATGCAAAATAATCAGAACCGGATGCTCTGGAGGGGTGGGTATATGGCCCGCCCCTTTGGGCTATAAAAAGCCGGCCCGATAAGCGTGATATGTTTGCCGGCATACTTTTTGACTTGTAAAAAGAGCGATAACATGGAGGTTTTGTGATGAATAAAAAGCCAAATATCATATTTATATTGACCGATGACCAGGGAGCCTGGGCAATGCACTGTGCAGGGACGCCGGAGCTGTATACGCCTAATCTGGACAGGATTGCGGCAGCTGGAATGAGGTTTGACGATTTCTTCTGCGCCTCGCCGGTCTGTTCTCCGGCCCGGGCGTCTCTGCTTACAGGAACGATCCCGTCCGCCCATGGAGTCCATGACTGGCTGCGCAGCGGCAACGTGGATGGAGAGAAGTTTGCAGCCCAGGGAAAGGAAAACCCTTACGGAGGATACGTGGATGAGAGAAAACCCATTCCATACCTGGAGGGACAGACCACCTATACGGATGTGCTTGCGGAAAACGGTTATCAGTGCGCCCTTGCGGGAAAATGGCATCTGGGCGACAGCGTGCAGATGCAGCACGGCTTTTCCAAATGGTACACCATAGGCAAGGGCGGAGCGTTCTATTATCATCCGGATATTGTGGAAAACGGAAATATTACGGTGGAGCACGGCAGGTACATTACGGAGGTCATTACGGATAAGGCCCTTGCTTATCTGGAAGAGTTAAAGGACGGCCCCTTTTACCTGTCGGTGCATTACACGGCGCCCCACTCTCCGTGGGAAGCAGAGCAGCATCCCAAAAAGTGGATTGACTATTATAAGGACTGTAAATTTGAGAGTATTCCCGATGTCCCCGACCACCCGGATATGACCACAGGCCCGGTTTACGGTACGGACAAACGCCGGGAAAACCTGACTGGATATTTTGCGGCCATCAGCGCCATGGACGAGCAGGTGGGACGGATATTGGATAAGGTGGAGGAGCTCTCTCTTGCGGAGGATACCATGATCATCTTTACGGCGGACAACGGAATGAGCATGGGACATCACGGCATCTGGGGAAAGGGAAACGGTACGTTCCCGCAGAACATGTTTGATACGGCGGTGAAAGTGCCTTTCCTTGCATCCTGGAGGGGACACATCCCGGCCGGAAAGGTTTCGGAGGATATGGTGAGCGCTTACGATCTGTTTCCTACGCTTCTGGAACTGACCGGATGCTCCTGTGAAGGGATTTCCGGTGAAGGAAAGCGGGCGCTTCCCGGAAAAAGCTTTGCGGGGATCCTGCTGGAACAGGAGGCTGACAGAGGCGAGAACGCAGTGGTGGTGTTTGACGAATACGGACCGGTCAGGATGATTCGGACCAAGGAGTGGAAATATGTTCACAGATATCCTTACGGGAAGAATGAACTCTATGATCTGCAGGCAGACCCGAAAGAAGAGCATAACCTGTATGGGGATGAGAAGTGGGAAAGCAAAGTGATCGAGATGAAAAAGAAGATGGAAGGCTGGTTTCTCAATTACGTGAATCCCGAGATAGACGGCACGAAAGAAGGCGTGACGGGACTCGGTCAGCTTGACCGGGCCGGCATACGGGCAAAGAGAGTGGATGTGTATGCGCAGCCCTGAGAGTCGGGAGGAACGTTGCAGGAGGGATTGAAATGAGGTCAGAAAAGCAGATATATGATACGGTTTTGAATTATGCAAAAGCAGATGAGCGTATTCGCATGGTTACTTTGGAGGGTTCGCGGACAAATATTCATATTCAGCCGGATGATTTTCAGGATTTCGATATCACCTTTTTTGTCACAGATATGCAGAGTTTTACAGAAAGCGATGAATGGCTGGATGTGTTTGGTGAAAGACTGATTATGCAGAAACCGGAAGATATGGAATTATTCCCGGCAGAGGAAAAAGGATTTTCTTATTTGATGCTGTTTAGCGACGATATCAAAATAGATTTGACTTTACTGCCATTAGAGCTGACAGATGAGTATTTCAGAGGGGATAAGCTGGTAAAATTGCTGTTGGATAAAGACAGCCGCATTTGTCGGCCGCCGGTGCCCACAGACATTGATTACCACCTGCAGCGTCCGACGGCACGAATGTTTGACGATTGCTGCAATGAATTTTGGAACACTACGCCATATGTAGTAAAGGGACTATGCCGTAAGGAGATTTTGTTTGCCATTGACCATATGAATGAGATAGTGCGAAAGGAATTGCTCCGCATGATTTCGTGGCTGGTCGGCATTGAACAGGGCTTTCATTTCAGTTTGGGCAAAAACTATAAATTTCTGGAGCGGTATATTCCAGAGAGACTGTGGGAGCAGCTTATGATTACCTACAGAATGGATTCCTATGTGCATATGTGGGAATCTTTAGAACAGTGCATGGCATTGTTCAGGGAAACTTCGGCAGAAGTAGCACGGCGGATAAACTATCCATATCCGCCGTATGATGAAAAAATCAGTGATTATGTTGCCCGGCAAAAAGCAAACTATTTTGGCGGACGGCGGGCTTAATAAAAATCAGTCACGATTTGCCCTGAATTCTGTGATAGTATCGAAATAAGCACAGCCACTGGATATACAACGTGATGCCGTCTTTGTGGGCAGGAGGCAGGCCTGCAAGCTTTAAGGCAGTGGAAACCTGTCTTTTGGTGAGCAGGCCCTGCTTTGCGTAGAGCCCGTATTTCATGGAATGCTTCACAAAGCTCTGAAAAGGCCGGATGCAATTTGCAGGGAGGTCGGGGACGGCCTTCCGCTTTAAGTGCAGCAGAACAGAGTCCACTGAGGGCATGGGATGAAAATCCTCTCTGTGGAAATGATAAAGAATTTCAGACTCCCATTTAACCTTGAGAAGCAGGGATCTGGCGGTCTCTTTTGGAATTCCGGTAAATCTTCTGGCCGCCCCTTTTTCCATAATCAGCCAGATATCCGTGGGCGGGTTAGAGGCATTGGTGAGCTTGTCCATGATCTGTGTGGTGATGAAGTAGGGGATGTTGGCAAAAACCTTATAACCGCCCCTGGCGGGCAGGGAAAGTTTGAGGAAATCACCATGGATCAGTTTCAGATTGGTGAGGTGAGAGAGCTTTGTGCGGGTGTGCTCATAGAGCTTTCGGTCAATCTCCACGGAATAAACAAGACCGCTGACCTGGCAGAGCGCTTCTGTCAGATGGCCCTTGCCTGCGCCGATCTCCAGGACGATGTCGTCAGCAGTGATACTGCTGAGATTCAATATTTTTCGGATCAGTTGTCTTTTCGTGAGAAAATTCTGAGAATCAGAGATATGTTTTGTATAGTCGTAATTTTGTGCTTTGCCTTTTTGCATTGTGTTCTCCCTTCTGCGCATCCCTGCGCGTGCAGACAATTGCTGTTTCCAACGACTTTTGAATCTGTGAATGAAGGGCAAAAAAAGCAGGACATACCCATGTAAATGAGTATTTCCTGCAAAAATTACACAATGAAAAGACAAACCAACGGGAAAGAAAGCCATCCCGAGTCAGTTCCCAACCTATCTGCCATCTGTATTCGCACGCAAAAAAATCCCATTTATCATGAGACTATGAATCTGCTTTTATTGCCCGTCAAAACGGGTGCGTGTGCAACGAATACAAATGCCCATATGGAAACCACCTTTTTGTTGACCTAATATGAGCATAACATGAAATGGAGATATTGTCAAATCAAAGTAGTGGCAAAACGGTAAGGATTTATTGATTTTAGGTTAAAAAGCAGATATACTGTAATAAGCAGAGACAGGATAACCGGGGAGCCTGTGAAAAGGGAGGCAGACATGAAAAATGAAAACATCTCCAGAAAAAACATGATCTATTTTCCTTTGGGAACTGTGGGGAGAGACGCCATATACAGCCTGATCAACAGCTATCTTCTGACGTTTGTTCTATTTACACATACGCTGGACGGAGCGCAGCTTGCCGCGATCACCGGCATTATGATCGCAGCGAGGGTATTTGATGCGCTTAATGATCCTGTCATGGGCAATATTATTGAACATACCCATTCCAGGTTTGGAAAATTTAAGCCCTGGCTGGCAGCAGGCGGGGTGTCAACCTCGGTGGTGGTCTTTTTGCAGGGATCGGCGGCACGCTGGCGGCCATCCTGATCCCCATGTTCACCACCGGGGCAGGGGCAATCGGCGGCAATACCGCTGCGGCGTATGGGAAGATAGCGCTGGTAATCGCAATTCTCGCACCGCTCTTCATCCTGTTTACGCTGGCAGGGGTGAAAGAGCATCGGGAAAAGCCTGCCGCCGCAGAGAAGGAGAAGTTTTCTTTTAAGCAGATTATCAGCACCATTGCCCGCAATGACCAGCTCGTGTGGGTGGCGGCGATCTTTTTGATACAGCAGGTTGGGAATGGGCTGGTGATCGGGGGGATCGGCTCCACCTACATTTATTTTACATTCGGCTATAGCGGCGGGATGTATTCCCTGTTTAATACGGTGGGCATGCTGGCAACGGCGGTTTTGATGGTCCTGTATCCTGTCATTTCCAGACATATTTACAGGAAGAAACTGATGAACCTTATGATGGTAATTTCCACGGCAGGTTATGGGATGATGCTGGCATCTTTGCTTGTTTCCAAAGCGGGCATGGGAAGATTCTGGATACTGGTGCTTGGATATATGCTTTCCAATTTTGGCCAGTACTGCTTCTATCTGATTATGATGATCTCCATTATGAATACGGTGGAGTATAATGAATATAAATTTGGTGTCAGAGATGAGGGGATTATCACTTCCCTGCGTCCTTTTATCACCAAGATGAGCTCGGCGCTGATCGTGGCTGCAACCTCTGGGATTTATCTTCTCTTTGGGGTCACTGGCTATACCAACCGGATCTCAGAGCTGGAGCAGCAATGTGCCCGGGGACTGATATCTGAGGAGCAGAAGCTGACGGAGATATCGGGCGTGATTTTTGGAACCGCATGGGGAAATGATAGCGGCGTTACCTCCGGACAAAGCATGGGGCTTTTGATGGCCATGACACTCATCCCCTGGGCGCTGATGTTGCTGTCCCATTTTCTTTACCAAAAGAAATATAAGCTGGATGAAGAGGAATATGACAGGATCTGCAGGGCGCTTCAGGAGAGATGACGTCTGGTCTGAGGGAATGGAAGGAGGATTTATGGCAAAAAGAGAGCATTGGCTGACTTATGACAGCACGGTAGGGGAGCTGTATGACAATCCGGTAGGGCATGATGCACTTGCTAAGGTACTGCTGCAGTTGGGATTGCCGGAAAAGGTGCTTACCAACCGGGTGATATCGGGCCTGACGCTGCGCACGATTGCCAGGCTGGCGAAAGGGAAGCTGGGGATGGATTTTTTTGACAGCCTTTTGGGCCTGGTGGAGCTTGAGAAGGATAAGCCCTGTGCTTCTAAGGGGGAAAATCACACCGAAATGGTGGAAAGAGGCGGTGTTTTATCAGATTTATCCCCGGAGCTTTTGCGATGGCAATGGAGATGGGACAGGCGATCTGCTAGGTATTATCAACAAGCTGGATTATTTGCAGAGGCTGGGGGTGGACGCGCTCTGGCTCTCCCCCATCTATGATTCCCCTAACGATGACAACGGTTATGATATACGAGATTACGATAAAATAATGGAAGAATTCGGCACGATGGAGGATGATAAAAGCCACAGACCGCCCAACAACTGGACTTCCTTTTTTTCGGGGCCGGCGTGGAAGTATGAAGAGTCTGCAGGCAGTTGGGCGCTGCACCTCTTTTCCCAAAAGCAAATGGACCTAAACTGGGAGAATCCCAAGGTGCGGGAGGAGATCACTGCCATGGTGAACCGATGGCTGGATAAGGGCGTGGACGGATTCCGCATGGATGTGATCAATTATATTTCCAAGGTAAAAGGGCTTCCCGACGGGAATGAGACGATTGGGAAACTCATGGGATTTACGGGGATTGAGCACTACTATTACGGGCCAAAGCTTCACCAGTATTTAAGAGAACTGCGAAAGAAGGCATTTGATCCCCATGACGCTTTTTCCGTGGGAGAGGTGCCGGGGCTTGGCATGAAAATGTGTCAGCTCGTGACAGGGGAAGAACGCCGGGAACTGGATATGGTATTTTCTTTTGATCACCTTGAGATGCCGGGTCATGTGCGGTTTGAGGACTATGCCTATGACCTGAACTATTTCCGCGACTATATAATCGACTGGATGGAGCATTATGGAAATAACTGCTGGATGTCGCTTTTTTACAATAATCATGATAATCCGCGGATGATCAGCAAAATCACGAAGGACACATCCCACCACACGGCGCTCTCGAAGCTTCTGGCGCTCATGCAGCTTACTTTGAAGGGAACACCCTTTCTTTTTCAGGGGGACGAGATGGGGCTTGCCAATTATCCTTTTACCTCTATGGAGCAGATCACGGATGTGGA
>ERZ808044.621-NODE-621-length-32999-cov-9.985663_pt1 | contig 32999 bp, 39 predicted proteins | sample MGYA00380195_ERZ808044 | MGnify/ENA primary metagenome ERZ808044 (study PRJEB31490, sample SAMN06133423) | mouse gut metagenome | isolation source: Z7_2 | host: mice | place: China: Chengdu | collected 2015-05 ...
GACAGATATCTGACGATACCATATTATGAGTGATTTGCCAGTAGTAGTTCTTTTGAGGGCTACTAATTATATAAATGCATCTCGGATATATCTATACGTAAAATACCGATTTTTCCAAAAGATGTAGACAAAAGATCCCGCATATGATAAAATATATCGGAATTATCGTTTTAAGGGGGTTTTAATATGGCTAAGCCAAGGACGTACCACGAACAGACAACCATTGATTATACATTGCGCCTGAGGGATATCTTAAAGACGCTTCCGGCATTTGCACAGGACTTTTTCCGCGCGATCGAACCGACATCGTCTATCCGCACAAGGATGAATTACGCATACGACATCCGGGTGTTTTATCACTATCTGATCGAGAACAATCCTGTTTACAGAGATTATGATGTTTCCCAGTTCACTATGAAGGATTTAGAGCGGCTGGAGCCGGTAGACCTTGAAGAATACATGGAATATTTAAAGATCTATAAGCGTGACGACGACGAGACTATGGTAAATGGCGAGAAAGGCCTTGCGAGGAAGATGTCTGCGCTCAGAAGCTTTTATGGATATTATTACAAAAGGCAGATGATATCAAAGAATCCCACCCTTCTCGTGGAGATGCCGAAGATACACGAAAAAGCCATTGTCCGCCTGGATGCCGATGAAGTCGCCATGCTGTTAGACTTTGTTGAATCCGCCGGGAACAAGCTTACCGGACAGGCTCTTACCTATTATAACAAGACCAAATCAAGGGATCTGGCCATTCTGACACTGCTTCTGGGGACCGGAATCCGTGTATCGGAATGTGTCGGGCTTGACCTGAATGACGTAGATTTTAAGAATAACGGTGTCACAGTTACCCGCAAGGGCGGCAACCAGATGGTTGTCTATTTTGGAGACGAGGTCGCACAGGCATTGGCACAGTATATGGAAGGCAGCCGTAAGGCCGTTACTCCCCTCTCCGGCCATGAGAACGCCCTGTTTCTCTCTTCTCAGAAGCGCCGTATGGGAGTGCAGGCCGTAGAGAATATGGTAAAGAAGTATGCGCGCCAGGTAACACCAAACAAGAAGATCACGCCGCATAAACTCCGCAGCACTTACGGAACTTCTTTGTATAAAGAAACCGGAGATATATATCTTGTTGCGGATGTACTTGGACATAAAGATGTGAATACAACCAAGAAACATTACGCAGCAATCGATGAGGACAGACGCCGCAAAGCTGCATCCGCCGTAAAATTACGGGAATCCTGACAGAATACAAGCTTACCGAAAGGACTCGAAAATGAAATTACAACAACTTCTAAGCTACACCCGAAAAGCCGTTGATGAGTATTCTATGATTCAGAAAGGCGACCATATTGCGGTGGGAATCTCCGGCGGCAAGGACAGCTTGACGCTTTTGTACGCGATGCACGGATTACAGCGATTTTATCCGCATCCATTTGAGCTCAGTGCCGTCACCGTAGATCTCGGTTATTCGGAATGTAATTTTACACCTGTATCAGAACTTTGCAGGGAACTTAAGGTTCCTTACCGGATTGTAAAGACTGATATCGCCCATATCCTGTTTGACGAGCGCAAAGAGAGCAATCCCTGTTCTCTTTGCGCCAAGATGCGCAAGGGTGCGCTGAATCAGGCTGTAAAGGAGATGGGCTGTAATAAAGTGGCATATGCGCATCACAAGGATGATATTATAGAGACTATGCTGCTCTCACTGCTCTTTGAAGGACGTTTCTACTCTTTTTCGCCAAAGAGTTATCTGGACCGTATGGAACTGACCGTTATCCGTCCGATCATGTTTGTTGAAGAAGCTGATGTAGTGGGCTTTCAGAACAAATACCGTCTTCCGGTAATTACGAGCCGGTGTCCGATTGACGGATATACCAAGAGACAATATGCCAAGGAACTTGTAAAGCAGTTAAACCATGAACATCCGGGGGCAAAACAAAGAATGTTCACAGCTATATTGAACGGAAACATTCAGGGATGGCCTGAACGAATCATTCATACACGATGAAGAAAAATAATCCGCTGCCTTACAGTCTTTTCTCTTTTTCATCCTCTTTTAAAGCAACCAGTTTCTCGATTGCATCGGCGGTTCCATCGATTCCAAGCATTGAACTGTTCAGGCAGAAGTCATAGCTCTCGGCGGAGCCCCACTTCTTATTGCTGTAATAATTATAATAACTTGCCCGTTTTTTATCGGTCTTCACGATCAGATCCTTGGCTTTTGCATCCGTGAGATCATAGATACGGGCAATCCGCCGGATCCGTGCATCCATATTGGCATGGATAAACAGACGAATTACATTATCATACTCTTCCAGTGCGTAGTCGGCACATCTGCCCACCAGGATACAGGGACCTTCATCCGCAATCTTCTTGATTGCGTCAAACTGTGCCAGAAATACCTTATGATTGATCGGCATATCCGTGTAACTTCCGGAAGTATACCCAAGGGAATAAGTATCCATTACCAGAGAATACAGGAAACTGTTGGTTGGTTTCTCGTCGTGTGTCTCAAATAATTCCTGGCAGATACCGCTTTCTTTCGCAGCACGGTCTAACATCTCTTTGTCATATAATTTAATATCCAGATCCTCTGCAACTTTATAGCCAATCTCTCTGCCGGCACTTCCATATTGCCTGCCTATTGTGATAATTGTATTCGTTTTTGCCATTTAAACCACACTCCTCTTAATTGATGATGTCTATATTATATAATAATTTCTTTAAATTGTATAGAATTATCGAATAATTTGTGCAAAAAATTACTGTAATCGCTCTAATAACTCCAGAAAATACTCCGGCAACGGTGCTTCTACTTCCAGATATTCACCGGTTCTTGGGTGATTCAACCCAAGTGTCTTTGCATGGAGTGTTTGTCCCTGAAGTCCGTGGAAAGGGCAGTTGTGCGGTCCGTAGACCGGATCTCCCAGCAATGGATGGCCGATACTGGCCATATGAACACGGATCTGATGCGTTCGTCCTGTTTCCAGTCTGCACTCCACATAGGTATATCCTTTTGGGCATCCGGCGGCGCTTGTTTTACCGCCTTCGAATCTTTTCAGGACTTTATAATGCGTTATTGCTGGTTTGCTGCTTTTTGCATGGATACTCATTTTCTTACGGTCCACAGGATGCCTTCCGATCGGAGCGTCGATGGTGCCGTTGTCATCTCTTATATTGCCGTGAACAATTGCCGAATAGACCCGTTTAATAGAATGTACCTTTAGCTGTTCGGCCAGGCTTTGATGCGCAGCATCATTTTTACAGACAACCAGGGAACCTGTCGTGTCCATATCGATCCGGTGTACGATTCCCGGCCGCATCACGCCGTTGATTCCGGACAAACCTGCCCCGCAGTGATACATCAATGCATTGACCAGAGTGCCGCTGTAATGGCCGGGGGCAGGATGCACAACCATCTGCTTGGGCTTATTGACAATAATAATATCAGAATCCTCATACAGAATGTCAAGAGGAATCTTCTCCGGTACAATATCAGGTTCCTGATTCTCCGGTATAATAACCATAACCAGATCCCCCGGTACAAGTCTGTAGCTTGCTTTTGTGGGCATTTGATTCACACAGACCTGCTCGTTTCTGATCAGCTTTTGAATATAAGATCTGGAAAAATCATTAAGCACCTCTGACAGATATCGGTCGATTCGCTCATCCGCCTGGTTCTCAGTGATGTATAATTCTCTCAAGATCTGCCTCCTTGTAATAGAAACATATGAAGACCGCCATCGAAAATGTAGCTGCAGTCACATAAATATCCGCCACATTAAAGATTGGGAAATCAATCAGCTTAAAGTATAAAAAATCAACCACATAATTCAGAGTGATCCTGTCAATACAGTTACCCCAGGCTCCGGCCATGATAAAGACCGCACATAACCTCAACGGCAGATATTTCCGTTCCATAGGGACTCTCAGATAAAACCATATGATCGCAACAGTGATGAATAATACACATGCAAAAAAGAAAAAACGCTGATTCTGGAACAGACCAAAGGCAGCCCCTCTGTTCTCCAGATATTCTAACTGAAAGACTCCTTTCCATAGAATGAACGGAGGATGGTCTCTTAATCTGTTAATCGCGAGATGCTTGGTATATTGATCCAGAAGAATCAACACGGCAGCACCGACGGCCGCTGCCAGATATCGGACCAGACGACTTTTATGATCTGTGAAATTCCTGCTCTCCATATTCATAATGCCCTTTCTGTATAGTTTGTAAAAACACTGCTCTCTACAGATACCTTCGTACAGCGGCGAGATAACGTCCTTTTTTCGTCTCAGACAATATGCCGTCATATACGATGCGCCCCATCTTTCTGACAGAGATGATATCCCCCTCTTTCAGGCGGTATCCGTTGCTTGTGATCAGTTTCCCATTGACAAATACTCTTCCGCCCTCGATATAGGCTGTCAGCTTGCTCCTCGACAGAGGATAGGCAAGAGAAAGTACTGTATCCAGTCGGACGGATGCGACAGTCCCTTTTATTTCTTCATACTTAGGTTCATATGATGCTGTAAACTCTGTTGCAACAGTGAGCCTGACCGAAGTATGCTTGATTCGCGTCAGTTGTTCCGTCACATACTGTGCCAGCTCTTCTTTAATGAACAGCAGGGCTTTCCCGTCATCAATCATAATATCTCCAAGCTTGCACCGTTCAATACCAAGATTCATAACAGCCCCCAGATAATCGCGGTGCCCCAGCTCTTCCGCAAATTTTCTGCTGACTGGCTCGATCTTAAGTACCTTCATCGGATACTGCCCGTAATATACGGATTGGTGAAGCGAAGGCCCGTCCTCAGACGATGTGTCCTCATATGCATAATAAAGAGCATCAGGTAGAAAAGCAACCATCTGACGCTCTGCTAGGTCATACCCGCCAAAAGTCTCATACTGCGATTGCAGCAGATTCCTGGGAGTGGTATGTAGGATATTAAGTTCATTCAGATTAAGAAAATCGCTGAACACAGCAATCCCGCGCATAAATGCAGTCCGGGACAGCTCTATCAGCCTTTTCTGTAATAAGGTCTCTTCTTTGTTCATAATCTAAAACCTGGAACGCATAGAAGATGCGTCAAATGAAGTATTCAACAAATCCTGAAGGTCTCCGGATATATCTACGTTCGTTGGCGTAACAAGGAAGATATAATTCGATATCTTCTGCAGATTACCGCTGATCGCGTATGCTGCGCCTGATGTAAAATCAATAATACGCTGTGCGATCTCAAGATCCATCCCTTCAAGGTTCAGAATAACTGTACGTCCGTTTAACAGAGTCTCTGTAATCTCACGCGCATCCTCTACAGAATTCGGCCGGATGACACAGACTTCCATACTGACGCCGTTATTCCGTCTGGCCGGCTGACGCATCGGAGTCACTTTATTATTGGAACGAGAAGATCTTGACTTTGCCGGCGGCTCATAATCATAGTCATAATCATCCTCATCTTCATCGTAAGAATCCTTTTTCCCGCGACGAAATAAGCCCTTCTTCGGCTTCTCCTCATAATCATCTTCATAATCGTCATCGAAAAAATCGTCATCCTCGTAGTCATCATCATCACTGAGTCTCATGATATCCAGAAATTTATCTAATACACCCATATTAAAAAATACTCCTATCTTCCGTTATACTACAGTCAACACAAAATGTATTGCTGCCCAGATCATTCGGCCTGCTATGCCTGCTGATTCGTATAATCTCGTTTGCCAAAAATTCCAGTTCCCACCCGAATCATGGTTGCGCCCTCTTCTATGGCAACCGTATAATCGTTTGTCATGCCCATAGATAGAATACGCATAGTAATATTATCAACGTTTTTCTCTGCAATGTCAACAGATAATTTTCGTAAGCGTTGAAAAATACTCCTGTTTTCTTCCGGATCAGCTACAAACGGAGCAATTGTCATCAATCCTTTTACTTGTATATGCCGGAATCTGGCTGCTTCCAGAATGAATTCAGGAAGTTCCTCCGGCATCAGGCCAAATTTGCTCTCTTCCTTTGCCACATTTACTTCAATCAGAATATTTGCGGTGATATTACGCCGGGCGGCTTCTTTTTCGATCGTCTGCGCAAGCCTTAAGGAGTCGACAGAATGGATCAGATCCACCTTATCGATAATATATTTTACTTTGTTGCGCTGAAGATGACCGATCATATGCCAGTGGATGTCTCCTGGCATGGCTTCGTACTTATCTGCAAGTTCCTGAACTTTATTCTCCCCAAATACACGTACGCCCAGGTGATAAGCCTCCATCAGATCGCTGACGGGTTTCGTTTTACTGACTGCAATCAGCGAAACCTCATCCCTTGCCCGGCCAGAACGCTGACACGCCTTTTGGATTTCACTTTCAATAACCGCGAGATTTTCTTTTAACATGAACCTTCACTCCTTTTAGAATACCACATCATTTTCTTTTACATTATCTCCATTCAACGCTATATGATCGTAGTTCGACAAGCCATAATCACTTCCGGATTCGACAATATAATAATCGTCACTTTCACACAGAATATGTACCTGTTTGAAAACCGCGTAACCCTTATTGATGTTATAGACACCTTTGATGCTCTTTGTCTTGTTCAATACACAGGTATCGGAGGAATCCGGCTTTACCAGGAGCGTATCATCATCAAAGGCATCCGTATCCAGATATACCATGCCGGATTCCTGGTCTCTGTCATAAACATTCACTTTCTGAAACTTCGGATGCTCCTTCCCGGCCTCAACCAATACACCTGTCTCTTTGGTATTTCCTCCCTGTGTCAGATACTCCTCTGATATGATATAGAATTTCTTCTCTGTAACAGATGATTTGGGAATCTTAAGCCCCGACTCATCTTCCATGATCAATTCCAGGTCCAGATATCTTTCCTCGGCATAGCGTATCATAGAACTGTCAAGTGTCAATACCCCCAGATGCATATCCCCGGATGTATATATGGAAAAACCGGCAGTAGCAGTCTCATGATCTTTGGAAAACCTTAATTTAACACTCTTCAAATCAGCCATCTCTTTTAAAGCTTCTTTGTCAAGCGGTATGATAACAGACCATCGGTCGTCCCTGATCAGTTTGTAAACAGGATCTCCAGCCCGAACCTTTGCATTGTCTTTAAGCTCTTTCTTTGTATAATTATTCTTTGCAAATACGTCTTCTGTGATCTCCTCAAGCGTAAAATCTTCATATCCATCTGTAGAATAGCTGATGATTCCGTCAGAAGCCGCAAAATATATCTGAAGTCCGCTTCCTTCCTGTCCGACCATCGCATCTAACTGTACCTGCCGGTTCTGGCTTAATCGGCTGTCCATGACATTCGAGACATAGTCCTTTAAGGTATAGACATCTCCAAACAGTTCTTCCTTAAAATTCTCGCTGAATGCCTGGATCCTTACCATCAATGCGGATTGCTCCTCCATAGAAAGCTTCTGTGCCTCTTCCGAAGAAGTATCTGCAAATTCCAGTTCCCTGTCAGATAACGCATAGATCTTAGTCTTCGCCCCCGCTTTACTGCCGCCAAGAGCATAATAATTGACAAATCCGTCTGCCTCAGACGGCACGACAACTTCATCTCGCAGAATGAACCCGGTGTACGCATTATCCTTGAGAATAGAGCCTTCCCGCACCTCATAGGCCGAGATATGGTTTTCTGTCAGATACATCAGTACAGTAACTGCCAGATAGATAAAAATAATGCCAAAGATAACCACGCCGATATTCATATGCCATTTTTTTTGATAGGCCTGTATATTTGTAGGATTATTATTTGTAGAATTTTTATTTGCCAAATGTCCGCCTCCTGTCCTGACAATTACAATAATCCTGCCCTTCGAAGCGCAGAACCGCCTAAATATTGGAATCTCTTCCCCTGGTAGCTTTGTTTTGCCTTCATAAGCTCTAACAGTTCATCTCGAAGCTTCCACCAGCTAAAACCCCAGTTGCAGAAAACGGAGTCCTTTTCAGGAACACGGCTAAAAAGCCGTTCGACTGCTATATCAGGGTCAAGATATTCCAGAAACACCGCCAGCCTTTCCAGGTATTCTTCTTTTGTGCAAAGACCGATACTGCCCTTTTCATATGCTTCACACAAAGGAGAATCCTTTGCAATGTACAATGAATGAGCCTTCACCGTTTGGATATTCAAAGATGAAAGTACCTTTGCGGTCTCGATGACATCAAGGAGTTGATCTCCAGGAAGATTCAGGATCACATGCGCGCACAGTTCGAATCCATAGTTATGGACCATAAGAACCGCATCGATAAATTCTGCCAGGGTATGCCCGCGGTTCATCTGACAGAGCGTATGGTAATTCACCGTCTGAAGTCCAAGTTCGATAACGACAGCTCTTCCATATTGCCTGCCCAGTCCTTTTAAGACATCCAGATACTCACGGGAAATACAATCCGGACGGGTCGATACTGCAAGCTCAACAATATAGGGAAACTTTGCAGCTTCTTCCATATAAGAAGCAAATTCGTCCAGAGGAAGATAAGTATTCGTATAATTCTGAAAATATGCAATGAACTTGTGTGCATGGTATCTGTCTTCGATATGTGCCCGTGTTTGTTCTAACTGTTCACTGACAGACTTCATACAATCCATTGCTTCAAATCCGGTTCCCAGGCCCGAACAGTAAGCGCACCCCTGCCCTTCCTTCCGATTTGGGCAGCTTACCGGCAGATTCACTGGAAGTTTGTATACTTTTTCACCATATTTTGATTTCAAATATTTTGAGTAAGGATAGTAAGGCAATATCGTATCCATCTGATGAAATCTCTCTTTCCGCACGAATAATCCATCCCTTTCATAGCCATACTAGATACAGTATCACATTAAGAAAGGAGGAACTCACATGAAATGGTCTGACAACACAACTCTGACAATTGTGATCATAGGTGCAATCAATTGGCTCCTGGTAGGAATATTCCGATTCGACCTGGTCGCCTTTCTTTTTGGTAATCTATCATGGCTTTCCCGCATAATCTATACGCTTGTTGGTTTATGCGGACTGTATCTCATCAGCCTGTATGGGAGAATCCGTTCTTCTTAAACCAGGAATATTTATTTGAAAAGGGGTATCTTTCTACAAGATACCCCTCTGATCTGTTATTCATTTGCCGGTATCCCGTTAATCAGAGAGGTCATATTCTGATAAAGCAGCGATTTGGTGTCAGCTCCCATGATCACCGAGATATATGGGCTGCCCTGTGCGCTGTTCTCAAGCAGAATCAGGCAATTCCCGGCCGGTGTGGTAGTGCCTGTCTTTCCGCCGACAATCACCGCATCCCGGGGCTGTTCGGCCAGGCCCGCCGCATAGAAATTCGTCTGTTCCCAGTCCTCCTGACGAACAATACCGTCTGCACCGGTAATCTGGGCACTGTAATTATTCGTACTGATAATATTAATAAATTCATCGTATTTTATACATTCATTAAAAATCAGATACAAATCATATGCCGTCGTGTAATGATTAATATCATGAAGCCCGTGAGGATTAACAAAATGGGTATGTGTCGCCATCAGTCTGGCCGCCTCATCATTCATCATCTGGGCAAAACTCTCTGTGCTTCCGGCTATATATTCGGCGATTGCTACCGCCGCATCATTCCCGGATACCATCATCAGACCACGCAGAAGGTCGAAAAGTGTCAGCTGGTCTCCTGCTCTGATCCCGCAGGTAGTCTCATCCACAGCAAAATTCCGGGAGTCTGCATTAGCAGATACCGTTACCATGGAGGACAGATCTGCATTCTTGATTGCAAGCAGCGCCGTCATAGTCTTCGTCGTGCTTGCCGGATACACCTGTTCAAAAATATTATGGGCAAAATCAACTTTCTGATGTTCTACATCAAAAAGCCCCGAGGCACGCATACCAGAAGTGTCCGGTGCCCCCGCAAGTGAAACATCACCGGTAGAGACACACAGCTGCTCTGCAAATAATCCTCCTCTGTAAATATCCTTGTTATAATTTTCCGTCTCGTATGCAGCCGTTACTTCTTTTTCCTCTTTGCAGCCGCTTAAAGATGCGGCACAAAAAACGGTAACCAGAATAACAGCTAACAACCGATTACATCTATCTATACATTTCACGCCAGTCAAGATCTCCTCTGTCAATTGCTAAAACAATCAATTCCGCAGTGGCAAGATTCGTTGCCATCGGAATATTATACATATCGCAAAGCCGGATCACATCGTTCACATCCGGTTCGTGGGGTTTGGGATTCGTTGGTTCCCGCAGAAAGATCAGTGCGTCGATATCATTCTGCGCAATCTGGGCACCAAGCTGCTGCTTCCCCCCCAAAGGGCCGGCAAGATACTTGTGTACATTCAGATTAGTAACCTCCTCGATCAGGCGTCCGGTAGTCCCGGTCGCATACAAATTGTGTTTGCTTAGAATTCCTCTGTAAGCAATACAGAAATTCTGCATCAGGGTCTTCTTAGAATCATGAGCAATCAGCCCTATATTCATCTTTTTCCCTCCTCTATTGATATTTTTTCGGTTGTAACCCGACGTTTAAGACCAAGCCGATACCAATATACAGGCTCACAAGCGAAGTCAGCCCGTAACTGACAAATGGCAGCGGAACACCTGTGTTTGGAAGAATCTGAGTGGCAACTCCAATATTAATAAAACTCTGGAAACCAATCAGCCCTCCCACGCCGCAGCCTATGATCCTCCCCGTCAGGTTCTGCGATCGTGTCCCTATTACTATACATTGTATCACAGTTAGTAACAATAACGCAATAACTATACAACTTCCTGTAAAACCAAGTTCCTCCCCAATGATTGCAAAGATGAAATCCGTCTGGGGCTCCAGGATAAAATTCCCGTTTTTTACGGACGTTGTCGTATTATTATTCAGTCCTTTTCCTGTCAGCTGGCCGGAACCGATGGCCATGACCGAGTTCTTCTGCTGATAACCCTCGTCACTCGCATATTTTTCGGGCTCCAGAAAAGCAAGAATACGCTTCTGCTGATAATCTTTCAGAAGAAACTGATTCGGCTGCACGACAATCGCAAGGAAAATGGCAACCACAGGAATCAGGATTACCAGCACGGTTCCGATGAACCGGTAACTTAAGCCCCCCACATAGATCAGAAGGCAGAGAACCAGCGTTGTACATATCGTAGTTGAAAGATTCGGTTCAATAACGATCAGACAGAGCGGGATACCGGCAAGTACGGCATACTTGACAAGCGTTGCGGCATCATTGATGTCTTCCTCGTGTTCTGAAATAAATTTGGCAAAAAACAAGATCAGCAGGATCTTCGCCAGCTCTGACGGCTGAAAGGTCGTAAATCCCAGGTCGATCCATCTGGTTGCCCCGTTTACATTATCCCCGATCACCAGTACGGCTCCCAGAATGGCCACCGAAAAAAAGTAAATCAGCCAGTAAAAATCTGTGATCCAGACATAATCAATCAGGGATACGATCGTCATAATAACCAGTCCGATTACAACGCCCATGATCTGCTTGGGCTGGTTGACAGCTTTCGCACTTCCGACGGCCAGTATACCGATTATAGACAATGCGAAAACACTCAAGACCAGGTTAAACCGGTAATCTCTCAAGTGATATGGTTTTGAAAATATAGGTAATGGTAATCTCACGCTTCTTCTCCTGCAAATGTAATAATAACCTGTGTTCGATGAATATCCACCCGAAAATCATCTTCTGTAAGTTCCATATATTTGGAAAGAGAGCTGTATAACTCCCGGCGTATATTCTCATAGGCATCCGGCGTACAATGCACCCGGTCTGATACGATCAGGGCCTTGATCCGGTCCTTGGCAATCGAAACCGATGATTTTCTTAACATAACAGCCCTCCTAATCCTTCCTGAAGAGACCGGATAGTTTTGAAAAGAACCCTGTGCTGCTTTGAAGCTCCAGGAACGGAACATCCATCCCCATAATTCTTTTACAGATATTCATATAAGCTAAACCGGCCTTGGAATCAAGCCCGATCACCGGTTCGCCCTGATTGGTTCCAATCACGACCTGCTCATCATCGGGCAGCGCGCCGATCAGCGGGATGGACAGTATCTCTGTCACATCATCAACCGTCATCATATCACCGCGCTTCACCATATCCATCCGGATCCGGTTAATGATCAGTTCCATCTTCTTAAGCTGGTGGCTCGTAAGAAGACCGATGATCCGGTCGGCGTCACGGATTGCAGATACTTCCGGTGTTGTTACGATGATTGCCCGGTCAGCACCGGCAATGGCATTCATGAAGCCCTGCTCGATCCCGGCAGGGCAGTCCAGGAGTATGTAGTCGAACTCCTCTCTCAGCTCCGATGTAAGTTTTTTCATCTGTCCGGGAGAGATTGCCGTCTTATCCCTGGTCTGCGCCGAGGGTAGAAGGTAGAGATTCTCATATCTCTTGTCCCGTATCAGAGCCTGCTTAAGACGGCAGGTGCCCTCAATCACATCCACCAGATTGTAGACAATCAGATTCTCAAGCCCCATGACTACATCCAGGTTGCGAAGCCCAAGATCCGTATCTATGACGGCAACCTTCTTATCAAGCTTCGATAAACCTGCTCCAAGATTCGCTGTTGTCGTTGTCTTGCCGACACCGCCTTTTCCTGATGTAATTACAATAACTTCGCCCATGAATAACTCCCTCCTATAACTGGTTTCACTTCAATATCTCCGATTCGAAGCCTCTTTGGCCGCATCGAAAGCGCTGCGATGATCGCGTCATAATTGCCGGCAGCGCCTGCGATTACAGTGCCATAGATCGTACCTGTAACCACGACGTTCTGCTTGGATGCCACAATGGCATCTTCCTCGATATCCCCGACAATCACAATGCTGGTCTCAGATTCCAGAATCTGTTTTCCTCTAAGCGTACCCCTATAGAACTGGCCGTCTCTTTCATGGAACGTTTCCAGGCTTTCATCCAACATTCGTTTGTGGATCTCTTCTGTATGTGTGTCCTTTTCAATAATACATAATATTTGTATTCTGGCTGCATCCTGTATAACTTCCGCCATAAGATGCATCTCATCATCTGTGAAAGTACGGCCTTCGAATTCTACCGCCATGTCCGCATGGTCGAAAAAATGTGCGGACGACCTAAATTTCCTTCGAACCTCTGCCAATAATTCCTCATAAGGCATGTCCGGGTCAAAGTAGATCGTAATACCGTATCTGTTACTCTTAATGAGCACCGGATCTTTCACATACACTCATCCTTTCCCTTAATCTCCTCCTGACTGTGTTATCTTGATCTTAGTTGCATTTCCGGTAATAATCTCTTCTTCCGGAAGTATCTCATAATAGTATTCCAGTACCGCGTTCCCTACCTCTGCGGCGAATGTAGAGCTGTATCCGTTCGCAATACGGGTTGCAAACGCTACCTCGGGATTGTCGCTGGGGGCAAACCCGACGAAAAGCCCATGATCCGGGTGCGTCTTACTCTGCTGTGCTGTTCCTGTCTTTCCGGACAGTTTTATATCACTTGCATTGAGATTCGGAAATAAATCTCCATGCTCGGAAATTACCACATTCCGCATTCCTTCATGGACAGCCGACCATGTAGAATCCGCAACGTTTGTGATCGTATTGCGGACTTCCGGTTCGTAATCCTTAATAACCTTTCCGTTGACCGAACTCACCTTATCAAGGAGGCTCAGCTTAAACACGGTTCCCTTGTTGGCGATTGCGGTAATATATCTTGCAAGCTGGCTGGTCGTATAGTTATTCGTTCCCTGCCCGATTGCGGACGGGACGGACGAATCATCGGAGATCTGCGGTTCTGATTCCGGTATCTCCAGTCCGGAAGTCTCTCCCAATCCAAATTCTTCTGCATATTTTCTCAGTTTCTCCAATCCCAGAGCGCTTGAATAATGCCTGCCCGTATTCTGTCCCTGAGTGTTGTCTGTGCCGTCCTGAGGCACATCATCCTCAAGACTCAGCCGATATCCCACCTCATAGAAAAAGCAGTTGCAGGAATGCTGAATCGCACCGGATGCATTCAGCCCGCCATGGGCGTTGGGATATATCCAACACTTGGGAGGCGGATCTACTTTCTCGTAAATTCCGCTGCAGGGCAGATAAGTCCCCAGATCAATCACGCCCTCTGTCAGGCCGGCGACCGCAGATAACGGCTTGTAAGTAGATCCCGGGGCAGTTTTTTCCTGGGTTGCGTTATTGTAAAACGGACGCGCCTGATCTGTTACCAGCTTATTGTAATAATTCGAGTCCATGGCATTGGCCAGGCGGTTATTATCGTATCCGGGATAGGATACACAGGCAAGGACTTCCCCTGTGCGGGTATCTGTCATAACAAAGGAACCGGTACAGGGCTCCAGAGCCAGTTGCCCGGGAGTGATATCAAGCGTCTCGATCTTCCCCCGTATGAAATCATAGGCTCCGAGTTCTCCGCTGTTCAGCCGGTTATACTGATCCTCATCATACGTAAGAATTCCCTGTTCATAGAGCATCATGCAGATCTGTCTGCCTGTCACCCCTCCTGCCTTGATCATATATCTGTATATCAACTTGTCAAAACTGCTGTTCGATTCAAGGTGCTCAAGAATATACGCAATCATTCCCTGATAAAGTTCACTGGAATCGGAATAATCCCCGCCGGACGGTACATATGATTTAAGCAGGGAAGTATCCACCCAGTTCTTAGAGATCGCATAATTAAGATAAGAATATACATTGATACTCTCATCATCCCGCCATGCCTTGTATGTGGCATCATTCTTATCGATGGCGTCCGGCATAATAATCTTCTGGCTATTGGTCAGCATATCTGTCACAATATAAGTCAGATATGCCTGATTCTCTTTTGTAAGGTCCCTGTAAGCTCCGGCATTCGGATCCGACAGGATACCCGAAAGTTCCTCAAGAATTGCGGATTTTCTGGCAGTAAAGGCATCGTTAACCTCCTTTTCCGCAACACCTGCTTCTTCTACGCCGAAGTGATTCATATCCAGGACATCATTGTTGATAAATGTATGGTAAACATCCCCGATCGGGATGATCACATCACTCCCGTCTTCTACATGCGACCGGTCATAATCCAGGGCATTCTGAATCTTCGTCAGAAGAATTCCTGCCAATTCCTGCTCAATAATATGGTATGCCGCTTTTTGAAGATTTGCATCAATAGTAAGATAAACATCATTGCCGGCTTTGGGCTCTTTCTCATTGATGGTTTCAATTACTTTCCCCACACTGTTTACATACAGCTTGATCTCGCCTTTTTTCCCCTGGAGATAAGAATCCATTGTCTTTTCAAGACCGGATTTGCCGATGATATCCGTCTTAGAGCGTTCCTCCTGCTCTTCCTTGCCGAGATCATCGTATTCCTCCTGGGAAATCTGCCCGATATAGCCGATGATATTAGCGAAGCAATAACTGTCCGTATAACGGCGCATGGATTCCTCCTCGATATTGACCCCCTGAAGTTCGTCTAAGTTCTCCATGACATCGGCAACCGTCTCCTCGCTGACATCTTCGGCGATGGTGGTTGCAATATACTTCTGATAGCCGTTCAGGGCAATTGCATAGCGGATATTCACCAGTTTCAGTACATCTGCCCTCTCCATCTTCTTCTGGTCAATACCGTAGCCATTGATCTCGTCGGTACACAGATGGTTGATCAGCCCTTCTGCAGATATGTTTTTCTGCTTTTCGGTCAGCTGTCCTATCTCCCGTTTCCCGTAGACATCTGCAATAAAACGAAGCTTCTGAGTTTCATTCTCGGCAACATAGATGTAATTGTTATTGTTATCCAGAATAATACCAAAATTGTTGATCACCGTGTCCCCGTTCGATTCCACCATCTCGATCACGCTGGAAACCACTCTGTTTAATTCCTGATTCTTATGGCTGATACTGTCATACTCTCCGGTATCTTCTATCGTAACCGCATAAGCCAGTTCATTATAAGCCAGAAGGTTGCCGTTGCGGTCATAGATATTACCGCGGGTCCCCTGCACTTCCTTTGTCTTTTGTATCTGCAGCTTGTAATCGTCCAGATATTCCTGCCCCTTTACGATCTGAAGAAAGAATATCCTCTGGACAAGAATTGCGGACAATGCACAAAATACAATGATCAGAACAAATATCCGTGATTGGAATATATTAGACACAGTTATTTTGGTCCGTTCCCATAAACTATACAAATTTGCTTGCACTCCTTTGTTCTTCTGCTTCCAGTTTCTTGTTAATGTGTAATATGATCTGATATAACACCAATGTTACCAATATCGTATATACCAGCTCCGGTAAAATAATGCCAAACAGATATGAGAAGAAGGCAAAGTCACCATGAAGCATATAGATACACACATAAGTAGACAGGCCATATACCAGTTCACTGGCTCCGATCAGCACAATCGGGAGCTTGACGTCGTCATCATAAAACATTCTTTTGAACGATCCATTCATGTACCCGATCACGGCATACAGAAGCATATTAAACCCTAACGCAGTCCCCCAGAACAGATCTGCCATTAATCCCGCCGAAAACCCTACGAACAGGCCTTCTTTTTTTCCTCTCATAAACCCGAAGGATGAGGTCACCACAATCAGCAGGTTGGGCTTAATCGAGGCAAAGGACAGTCTGTGAAATACAGAACTCTCCACCAGAAAACAGATCAGGATGATCAATAGCGTAATAAGCTTTCTTTTCATGGCCTACTCTCCTTCATCCGCATCTTTGCCGCCTGTCATATCCTGTTTTGTTGTTGTAATTACAAGCACTTCCTGGAGCTTACTGAAATCGACCGCAGGCGTAATATAGCCGGAACGGGTCAGATTATTGGCGTCTACGTCAATATCACTGACATATCCAATGAACAGTCCCTGAAGAAACCGGGAACTGACATGGGAAGTCACAACCTGTTCTCCCGGTTCGACAACATTGTCATTGTTGGGAAGCTTCTCAAACCGGAGCCTGCCGTCCGCCATCAACTCTAAGTCGCCTCTGACCATACAGGTATCAGAGGTGGAGAGCATCATAGCACTTACATTGCTGGCATCATCAATAATCGAACGCACCTGGGCATAATTGGGGCCCGCCTCCGTGACAATCCCCACAAGACCGCTGCCGGCAAGGACATTGGAATCCACCTTGACACCGTCCTTAGTACCCTTGTCGATGGTGAAGGTGGAAAACCAGTTGCTTCCATTATTGGCAATCACATGGGCGCCAATTTTCTCATAATCAGAATAGTTCTCATCCAGCTTGTATAACTCTCTTAATCTGTCAAGCTCATACTGCTCCTGGCGCAGCCGTGTATTATCTATGGTAAGTTCATCTACCTTGGACTGCAGCTTTTTATTTTCATCCTTCATCTCATCTAACGTCTCAAAATTAACCGACAGGTCACTCATGAAGCGGCCCACATAACTGATGCCTTTCTGCATGGGGATCACCGTATAACCGGCAATAAACCGCAAGGGTCCGCCGCCGTCGGTAAAACGCTCGATTCCAAGCAGAATCACACAGACAACAGAGATGATGATCAGCCAGTATTTACTTGAAAAGGACGATTGGTTCTTATTCTTCATATTATCTCATCCACCTATAATTCTCATCAATCATGGAAAATGCAAATTTCCTCAGCTCTTTTGACTGAATGATCTTCTTTAGCCCGGATACAGCACAGATATCCGGTTCTACGGAAGCCCTGGTCGTGATTCCGACCATCTCCTCCACATACATCTCAAGTCCGGCAGTATGCGCGACCCCGCCGGTCAGAAAGATACCGTTCTCGTTAATCGCCTTGCGCACCTCCGGCGGCGTCCTGTCAAGCAGTGACTGAATCGCGCCTACACATTGAAGCAGCGGATCTTTCATCGCAAGTCTTACAAGATTGATGGAAATGCCCTTGCGCATGGGAACTCCTGTAATCAGATCGCGCCCTGCGGCCGTGAGCATAGATTCAACCTCACTGGTGAAGATTCCAAAACTCTTTCTAAGCACCTCGGCAGTATGTCTTCCGATCAGGAAGTCATGGCTGTGGCGGACCAGATTGATGATCGCCTGGTCGAAAGTGACGCCGCCGATCTTCAAAAGCCGGTTCATAACCATACCGCCCCCGGCGATTACCGATAACTCTGTGGTCTCTCCGCCGAAATTGACGATAAATACTCCCTTGGTATTCTGTACATCCAGATTCAGTCCTATGGCATCCGCAATGGAACGCTCCACGATATTCACTTCCCTGGCTTTGGCCGTCGAGTGGATGACCAGGTCGAAGAACGCCTTCTTCTCCACCTCTGTCACATCTGTTGGCACTGCAACCACATATTCCGAGCCGCGTGCAAACTGCCGATCCTTTTTCAGCAGATTCTGCAGTAAAAACTGCATATCGTGGAATCTGGAGATCACCCCTTCTCGCATCGGGAAAACAACTTCGATGTCAGAAGGTGCTTTCTCAAACATCAAAAAAGCATCATCGCCTACCGCAAAAATGTCGCGGCCGTTCTTTAATGCAATGACTTCTTTTTCTTTCCATATGGTATCTTTCTTTTTATCATAAACCTTGATCTCGTAAGAACCGAGATCAAGACCGTATACATTTCTTGCCATCTGACTAGATCCTTTCTAAAAGCATGCCCGCTTCCCGAAAACTCATATAACAATTATTGCCAATAATGATATGATCTAACAACTGAATCCCGATTAGTTCGCCCGCATCAAAAATCCGCCGGGTTATCAGCATATCTTCACGGCTGGGAGTTGGATCACCGCTTGGATGGTTGTGCATAATAATAATGGACACCGCATTCTTCTGCAGCGCCTCTATAAAAAGTTCTCTCGGCGTAATTAAGGAGGCGTTCACCGTACCTTTTGAAATATCTGTTTCACCGATTAATCTTGTCTTGGTATTCAGCATCAGAAGCTTCATGGATTCCTGCTTTGCGTGACGCATATCTTCCATATAATATTTGGCGATCGTACTTGGCTCCGAGAAACACAAAGCTTCCTGATAAGAGGCTTTAGAAAGCCTCTTCGCCAATTCAGAGATGCATGAGATCTGAATTGCTTTCACCTTCCCGATGCCCTTGATCGCCATCAGCCGTTCTCTGTTAAACTGATGGATCCCAAGAATCCCCGTCTCTCCCGCGTGGTACAAAATCCTTCTTGCCAGTGCCAGGGCATTCTCACCGCGGGTACCGGTGCGTAATAGAACCGCCAGCAATTCTTCATCACTTAAAGCTGCCGCTCCTCTTCGCTCACATTTCTCATAAGGGCGTTCCAGTTCCGGTATCTCTTTGATCGTATTAGACTGATTCATCTTATCTTTGGATTCGTACGATACTCCTGTCAGATCTATAAGAAACGGTAAATAATGACAGCAAGGACTACACCGATAATACTTGCGATCGTAATCTTGATCGACAGACCAAATGTAAGGACCAGGATCCCCAGATTCACAACAATGGGCTCCTCCAGCCCAAAGGCCTGTCCATATCCCAGCCAGCTAAGCGCCGGCACTCCTTCCGCCAGCATGCCAATAAAACCTCCGAGAACGATTCCTGTCAGCATAAACAGAAATAACGCCCAGGAGTTCTTGCTTCCTGTTCCTTTCATATGTACCCTCCCCGTTTTTTATCTATCTAAAAAACTCAATATATTCTATCACATTTCAGAAAAAGTGTATAGAGTTATCACATTAAAAATTTCTTAAGCCGTGCGCCCGAATGTCGAAATACATGGAGTTCTGCGGTTTTTATCCATGCTGAATCGTTCCGGGATCATACTCCGTGGCAATTGCCTGCGCAATCTTAAGGCCGTCTATGGCTGCAGATGTAATACCGCCTGCATATCCTGCCCCCTCTCCGCAGGGATAGAGGCCTGTTACAGTGCTTTGCAGGGCTGCATCTCTTAGAATACGAACCGGAGATGAGGTACGGCTCTCCACGCCGGAGACGACTGCATCCGGGCGGTCATATCCCTTAAGCCGTGCTCCAAAAGAACGGATCCCCGCCTCCAGTGATTCTGCCAGCTCTTCCGGAAATATGGCTCTTACATTGCTCCAGGCATAACTGCCCTTCATCTGCGGAAGAACCTCTCCCGAACCGGCAGACGGACGGTTACGGCAGAAATCCCCGAACAATTGAACCGGGATCTTGCCGCCTCCGGCCCGGTATGCGGCTTCTTCAAGCCTCCCCTGGAATTCGACCCCGGCGAGCACGGGTATTTTCACCCCCGCACCCTTCTCACAACCGGGTGCTTCTGTACTGTCTTTTTGCACAATCGCATCCGTACCGTCCTGCCCCGCAAAATTCACACAGTCCTTCGGCGTAACCGTCACCACCACGGCACTGTTGGCGTTGACGCCGTCCCTGGCGTGGTAACTCATGCCGTTGACCGCCAGACGTTTTTCCTCCGAAGAAGCATTGACGACATAGCCGCCCGGACACATACAGAAGGTATAGACCCCTCTCCCGTTTGGAAGATTTGCCGTTAATTTGTAAGCGGCCGGAGGAAGATCCGGATCTTCTTTGGCTCCATACTGTGCAAGGTTTATCATCGTCTGCGGATGTTCCATGCGGACACCCACAGCGAAAGATTTTGCTTCCATGGGTATTTTTAAGTCTGCAAGCATGGAGAATGTATCTCTGGCACTGTGGCCGATGGCAAGAACGGCAATATCAGTATTGACGATCTCCGTCTGAACCGGCGGCTTGTTCCCATCCGCCCCCAAATGGCTGTCTGTCCTTTTTTGGACCACAAGCCCTGTTAATTCCCGGTGTCCTTCTCTGGGACTGGTAATCAGATCTGTCACCTGAGAATAAAAATGCACCTCTCCGCCGTGAGCAATGATATATTCCCGCATACTCTGTACAACCTTTGCAAGAATATCCGTCCCGATATGCGGTTTGCTCTGGTACAGGATCTCCTTTGGCGCGCCGTTTTCCACAAAGATTTCAAAGACTCTGGCATTGCGTCCTTCCTGATCATGGACCAGAGTATTTAATTTCCCGTCGGAAAATGTTCCGGCGCCGCCTTCTCCAAACTGTACATTAGAACAGGGATTTAAGATTCCTGTCTTCCAGAAGTCCTTAACATCCCCAAGCCGTCTTGCAACCGGTGCGCCCCTCTCCAGAAGTATGGGGCGGTAGCCAAGACGCGCCAGCTCATAGCCGCAGAAAAGCCCTGCAGGCCCCATCCCGATCACAACAGGACGGTGCGCAAGAGATCTGACGCCGCAGCCGTTGAGAGTATATGCGGTTTCTTCCGGTTGAAACTGAATATCAGAAGATTTTTTCTTCTTCATCCGCTTTTTGATCTCCCGTTCATTTTTCACTTCTACATCTACTGTATAGACATAAAAAAGCTGCGGTTTCTTCCGCGCATCCAGAGACTGTTTTTTCCGCGTATATGACAGAAGATCCTCTTCTCTGATGCGAAGAAGCTTACAGATCTTCTCTCTCAGATCGGATTCCGTGTGGTGAACATCTAATTTTATCTGACTGATCCGTATCATATTATCGACTCCTTAATCCTACTATATATCCGTAGGGTCATTGTAACATTTACCCCCAAAATTCACAAGAATAATTCTTTTCCTGTCATTCCGGGAATCCTTGTGGTATGATGTTATCAGAATATTTTTATCAATGGTAAGGAGGTTGTTACTCAGTTATGTCTAAGGTAGAAATTATGGATCATCCGCTGCTTCGGCACAAGATTGATTATATCCGCAGGGAAGATGTGGGTTCCAAGGAATTTCGGGAGATTGTCAGTGAGATTGCCGCACTCATGTGTTATGAGGCTTCCCGGGATCTGAAATTGCAGGACGTCAGGATCAAGACACCGATCTGCGAGATGACGGGGAAAAAATTAAGCGGCAAGAAGCTGGCCGTTGTGCCGATCTTAAGAGCCGGATTGGGGATGGTGGACGGTATCCTTAAGATGATACCTGCCGCAAAGGTGGGGCATATCGGCTTATACCGGGATCCGGATACCTTTGAGCCGGTAGAGTATTACTGCAAGCTGCCGGCAGACTGCGAGGACCGTGAAGTGTTTGTCGTGGATCCGATGCTGGCAACAGGCGGTTCTTCCGCCGCCGCCATCCAGATGCTGAAGGATAAGGGAGTAAAGCATATACGGTTTCTCTGCATCATTGCCGCGCCGGAAGGCGTAGAACGAATGAAACAGGAGCATCCGGATGTGCCCTTGTACATCGGCGCGCTGGACGACCATCTGAATGACCACAAGTATATTGTGCCGGGACTTGGGGATGCCGGAGACCGTATCTTCGGTACGAAGTAAGAGGGGATTCCAATGAGGAAGTTGATATGTGCTTTTTCTCTGTTAATGGCATGTATATTGGGTGGATGTGTTTCAAAAGTGAGGACACCGTCAGTAAAAGTGTAGAAACTGTAATTGATACTATGCTTACATGTCCAAATGATGAGTTATGTCCCAGCATTTCTGTAATTGGCATGGGAACCGAAGAATATTACAAAGAAAATCAAGAAGATATCGTTTCAATGGAAGATATCCTTCCAAACTGGGAAGAAAAAGTAGGAAAATATTTTGCTAAAGGTAAACTTGAGGTTTTTCTGAACAATGCCTCCGGCTTAACTTACCTCGCAGAAGCCCAAAAAGAAAATATCCAGATTAAAGTAATAAAAAAACAGCTTGTAAAAAAGACAGAGACAACGGAAACCGTAAAAGTCACGGCAGAAAAAGACGGAAAAAGGTGACTGAATAAGCAGCATAAATCTTTTTTAGTACAGCGAATATTAAGTTTTGATAGTTTGGCGCGGCGCTAATTACTTAATATTTGCTGTACTGGTGTATTGATCGTTTATATCTGATTACTCCAAAATCTCACATTGCGTATGCAAAAAAGAGTCTTTGCTCATACGATTATGATATTTGCAGGCTATTTTTTGCCTCTTTCCAGTCCATGTACTGATGGCATTCACGTACTCCTGCGAGACTTCTTTATTCGGAATGGCAACCGTCTCCCGCGCACCATCGTAAGTCAGATATCCCAGATGCACCAATAATGTTAAGACATCGTCCCTCGTTGCAAATGTCGTCATATCATTTTCAAAGGTTCCTGTATTAACGCGGATCTCTTCTCTTGCAAGCATCCGGACTACCGCCTCCTTAAGGCCGTCCATATCCATCTGTATATAGATCTTAAGCGCTTCATAGGTCTCCGTCCGGTTCCAGTATGTGCCGAATTTGTGCCGGAGCATGGCTTCCACCACGGACTTGGGATTGTAGATACAGTGGCAGATATCTCCCTCTTTCGTATGTGTTACAAGCCGGTAGCCGTCATACCATGCCTTCGTTTCCTCGAAACTCATCTCATACCTGGCGCATAGCGTTTTGACTTCATCTTCCGTGAATCCGAAATATTCCGCCAGATTCCCTGGATCCGTCATAGAATATTCGGTAAACATATTCAGGGCAGAGTGGGACCCGTGTTTCTTGATCGGAAGAATTCCCGTCATATAGGCTAGCGCTACGTATTCCTTGTCCTTTAACCACGCACGGAGGAAATCGAGGTACTGCTTCTGGGCGTCCTGGTTCTGCTGATATTCCCGAAAGAGGCAATCCCATTCATCAATCAGGATGATAAAAGGCCGCTTTGTCCCGGCAAAAATATCTTTCATCACCTGAATCAAATTTCCTTCATCCCGGAAACGAATCCCCGTGAAATAGTCTGTCAGATCAAAGACGAGATACTTACAAAGCATAGCCAGCATTTCATCCACACTACCGGTCATACTCATAAAATCCTGCATATTAATCTTGATGACATCATATTGATTCAAATGTTTACTATATGTCTCTGACCGGCTGATCTCTAAATTTTCGAATAGCTCTGCAGAATCTTCATCCTGATTATAATATGCTGCCAGCATATTGGCCGCCACGGATTTTCCAAAGCGCCTTGGGCGGCTGACACAGACAAACTTCTGCTGCGTATTCAGAATAACGTTCATCTTCTCGATAAAACCGGTTTTATCTACATAAATTGCAGAATTCAGACTCTCCTGAAACCCTTTGTTCCCCGGATTCAGATAACTGCCCATACTCCTTACCTCCGTCATTCTTACAGGTATTTATTATATGCCCCTTTGGGAAATGGCTGTTCTAAACCTAAAACTTTAGGCCATAACCCTGTATCATCAATCAGAAATCCCATTATCATTCCCATATGGGTGTGCAGATGTCGGAACTGTGCTAATATTAAAGTAAATTTACAATATTTACAGTCTGAAGGATAGTCTAATAGCTCTTCATCCGTCAAATCTGACAAATATAACATGATCTTCTTCTCAATATCAGAGAAATAAGAATTTATTTCTTCTTTTGAAAGCACTTTATGAGAGATCTTGTCCAAATTATTTAGATCCGTCTCATGGATAAGAGGTTCCTGAAAATTTTTATCATTAGGATTAATATACCATAAATCTAATGAATGCAGCATATGATAGATATGTTTCCAGCATGGCATATCGCAATACTTTTTATCCCAGAATTCATCCGGAACACATTCGATTACATTTTTTACTTCCCATAACGCTCTTTTTGTCTGCTCTGTAATAATTTCAGTGAGGGTATTTTGATTCATATTATCAGATTTCCTTTCCTAATTGCATATTGAATTTGAATGAACTCATGTCCTCTATTAATTATTCGTTTTTTACCCGTACTATGAAATCCATTCTTCTTGTAGAAATTCCTGGCATTCGTATTCATTTCTAACGTCCACAAAACTATCTTATATTGAGAATATTTTCTCTTAATATAATTCATACATGCAGTACCATAACCTTTACGGCAATATTCTTCCAATAGATAAATACTGGAAAGTTCACATATATCATCAGTAATCATAATCTTGAATAATCCAATATAAGTCTCTTCTTCTGCTATTAAATAATATTGAATATTTTCATATTGACTGTTAAGAAATTCTTCTTTTCTTTTTTGTGAAGAAGCCTGTTTTAAATATTCTGTTGGAAACAAACCTTTATACGCTTGTTTCCATGCTTTTGCATGTATATTTCCAATGATATCCGCATGTGTTATATTCGCTGTTATAATTTCCATATTTATTGTCTCTTCTTGATTTCAATACAGGACCTCAGTTCCAACCGTCTTCGGCTTCATCAAGCTTTTCCTTCAAAGTCTTTTCAAGAACGATAAATGCCGGAATGAAACTGTCACGGATAAGCAGAAGTAATTCGTCGATTTTATCCTCATCATACATATGCACCGCTGTATTACGCATTTTTAACATAAGGAGCCATACAGCAGAATCATTTACAAATCTCAGTTTATAACCAAGCTGCAAAATCTCTCTGGGCGAACCTGTGTCTGCACCATCTGCGCCATGAACTCTCATCACTGCCTGCAGCGCCTTCCAGGCAAGTTCAAAGGTAAGATTAAACTGCCCGATCACACCTGTTCTGTAAATCTCATTATCATTCGCAAACCCAAAATCAGCATTTTTCAGCACATTCAGACAATTTGAAAAGTTGTCAAATTTCTTCATATATTAATACCCCGTCTTTTTCTATTTCCTCCATTAATTTTTCCGAAACATCCAAATCAAGATTGACTACATCAAAAGTCAGAAGTGAATGCACATTTTCCTTAATGTCCCAATAAAAAGAATCAAAATTCCCACCGCTTACAGCTATATCTATATCGCTCCTTTCAGTATGCGTACCCCTTGCGCGGGAACCAAAAAGAATTATCCTGTGCACATCATATTTGCGGGCAAATATAAAAATATCCTTTAAAACCCTGTCTGGAATATTATATTTCATATCCACTCTCCTCAACTCTTATTAATCTGATTATTAAGGAATTTGTTTTATTCTACCATAAAACATCCCTAATATCCATTACAATTTATCGGGATCGCAAACTCCGAAACTCATTTACTCCAGACCATTTCCGACCTCTCAATCATATAATCGTAATCCCACTCTTTAGGCGGCGAGGAATGATTACAAGAATCGAGATAAGAATCAAGATTGAATTTTGCGTAATAAACCTGGTCAATCTCTGTACTGCTTCCAAAATCGCAGATTCCACTCTCCTCTTTCGACCTCTTAAACAGGGGTTCGATGTATCTGGACCAGAGTGTTTCATAATAGCTGAAAATGACCACATTCTTTTTTTCCCCGCCGATGGTGACCGTACGCTCTCCAATAGTGACCGTGCCTGCCAGATTATTCCCATGATAACTGGCCAAAAGCCTCCCATCTTCTTCTGCCACCCGAATATTTGTTCTGTCATATGGAATAAAGGAATCTGCCAAAGACATATAGGCATATATCCCCGTCATAATCGCAGCAGACGCCACGACTGATATGATCGATATGATAATTTTCTTTCTCAACAATCGGCTTTTCAGCTTTTTTACTACTTTCGCGTCAGAAAGCTTGATATTTCTATTTGTCGGCAAAGCGATATTCTGACTCAGAATATTGGCTTCCATCCTGCATGAATCACAGATGTCCAGATGTTCTTCCACTAATTCTTTTGTATCGTTACTGACAACATCATCCAGATAAAGAGGAAGAATATCCTTAATTATATTACAGCTGATCTTTTTCATTTTCAATCGCCTCCATATACTCATATATTTTCTTTTTTGCCCGATAATATGTCACTCTTGCCCAACCGGAACTCTTTCCAAAGAGCATGCCTATTCTTTCAAAGGACAGTTCCCCAAACACCCGCAGGCTGAATACTTCTTTGTAAGGTTCGGCCATGTCGTGAAGGTAACAGTGGATACGGAAGGCACTTTCTTCATCAGCTAATCGTTCCATAAAATCAGCCTTCACATCCTCTGTATTTTCCGGTAATCTATTATCTGCATAGATTTTCTGACGTTTGCAGTAAGTATAATATGTGTTTTTGGCAATCGTAAAAAGCCATGCCCGGATATCTTTTGAACCGTCAAAGGAATTGATTGCCTTAAGTGCTTTAACAAACGTCTCCTGAGCAACTTCCTCCGCGATGCCCTTATTTGCAGACAGACTGCATAAGTACAAAAAGACATCTCTGAAGTAAGCTTGATAAATGTCTCCGAAATCCACTTTTTCACCTCCTTCATTCTATTAACCGTTGAAAATGGAAAATGTTACAGAAATCATTGTAAAAAACAAGAACTCCATCAAGCCAGAAAGCAGATGGAGCTCAATATTACTATTTCAGGCGGCTGGATAAATCAACCATATAACGCAATCCAGGTCACAATACCCATCTGAAATAAATGTTTTATTCATTCTCACCACACCTCATTTTCACAAGATACTCCGTCGTACCCTCCTCGTTTTTTCGCTCACCAGTCAACTGAAATCCATGCTTTTGATAGAAGGTAAGCGCTCTGGTATTCTTTTCCAGTGCCCACAGATACTCCGCATGCAGTTCCCTGATTGCATATTCGATCAACTCACCGCCGATCCCTCCGCTTTGGAAAAATGTATCTACATACAATTTACAGATCTCGGTTCCATTCATCAGAATAAAGCCTTTTATTATCCCGTCATCAAATACAAAAGTATTTTTTATTATCTCCTCTTTCTTAAAATAATCATCAATCACCGAAACAACCTGCAGTTCGCCGAATGAAAAGCCTTCGTCTTTAAATATAGGGAAAAAATTTACCCTGTTATTAAAAACAAAAATCTCGGCAACTCTTGATAAATCATCTGGTTTTGCTTTTCTGATATTCATACTATATCCCCATCTCTTTATTCCATTATCTCTATTTCATTAACTTTATCTCATTTTCCGTTTACGGACCTCTGACATAACTATATATCACTGCAAATCCATTTTCATATAGATAGACGTATCCATTGGGCTGTCGTTATAACTGCCTGTCTCATAAAACCCGAATTTCTTATAAAGATGTATCGCACTTTCAAGAAACGGCAGCGTGTCAAGCAGCATATGGGAATATCCGATTCCCCTTGCATCTTCCGTGATCCGCTGAATCAGGTGATTTCCAATATGCTTTCCCCGAAATTCGGGTCTTACATACAACCGCTTCATCTCACAGTTCCGTTCGTCGATTTTCTTTAATCCGATGCATCCCGCCAGCTTCTCATCATAATATGCCAGATACAGTCTGCCGAAAGGCTGCCCGTATTTATCCTCCAGATGTTCTAATTCTTCATTATAATTCTGAATTTCAAGATACTTCCTGAACGAAGGATCTCCGGCAATCAACATCTCCGTATATTCTGTAAAAAGCTGCCCCACTTCCGACACATGTCTGTAAGCAGGAATAAGTGTTACTCCCATCCGTTTCACCTCTTAAATTTGATACCACTTATTATACCGTATCCGTCTGTCAAATAAAATACTTTTGTTACTTTATTGGTTTCCCAGTATCCAGTTCTTGTAAAATGTTTCTGTTTAGCCTATAATAAAAACAAAAACAGGTGGTATCTATGCGCGCAGAAGAAGTGATCCATATGGTGACAGAGGTTTGCCGGACATATGCTGTAAAAAAGGTCATATTATTTGGTTCCAGGGCAAAAGGAACCGCAAAAGAACGCAGTGACATCGATATTGCCGTATCTGGTGCAAGGGATTTTGCCCGGCTTTCCGAAGACATCGAGAATCTGCCTACGCTGTACACTGTGGACGTGGTGGATCTTGACACCTGCACCAATACACTATTAATGGAGGATATCAATGAATATGGACGCAAAATTTATGAAGAGATTTGAATCCTTTAGAAGATCCCTTGATGCCTTAAATGAAGCAAGAGAAAGAGATCTGAGCGATTCCTTTGTACTAAGCGGGACAAGCGCAAAATTCAGTATCACTTTTGATTTGAGCTGGAAGGTCATGAAAGATATTCTGGTACAGCAATATGCAATTGCTGATTTTGTGGCAGGTTCACCTCGTGAAGTACTTCGCAGATCATTTCAGGCAGAATTGATCGCGGATGATGTATGGATGGAAATGTTAAGTGTGAGGAACCGACTGATCCATGACTATGACGGCGATATCATAAAACAATATTGTGACAAGATTGTAGCTGTCTATATCGATATTTTTTACCAATTCTATCATACAGCAGCGCGTTTGATACAGCATTTCCAGTCAGATGACCTGCTGTAAGGAACTGCAAAGATATTTAAGTGATTTCTCTACAGTCCCTAAACACAGCAGGCCATCCATTCTGCCTAACTCCTTCTGCCCCTTCTTCAATCCCTAGTACAACGAATATTAAGTAATTGGCAGTTTGACTTGCCTATTTTCCTGATAGCACTACTCCCCAAGCCTCGACGTAGCCACCGCTACGCCTGCGTTTGTGAAGCAGCACTCTCAGGAAAATATTCTGCGTCAAACTATCCAAAACTTAATTTTCGTTGTACTAGTGCGCTGCCGCGGGCAGTTAAATTAATATAATGAATGCATTGGTATGCATATGTGCTTACCGGACGGATCAGCGGATCCATGTCCGCAGCGCTTCTTCTAACTTCTCGATATCCACAGGCTTAGAGATATGCCCGTTCATTCCGGCTTCTTCAGATTTCCTGATGTCGTCCGCGAATGCGTCTGCCGTCATGGCAACGATCGGGATGCGCTTAAGGTCTACTCTGTCGGAAGACCGGATCGCCCTGGTGGATTCGTAGCCGTTCATAACCGGCATCTGAATATCCATAAAGATCAGGTCGTAATAGCCTGGCTCATGTTCAAGAACGCAGTTAACGGCAAGCTGTCCGTTTAACGCCTGGTCAACCTGGATACCTACGATGTCCAGAAGCTCCGCAGCTACCTCAATATTCAGTTCATTGTCTTCTACCAGCAGAACTCTTTTCCCTGAGAAATCCTGCTGCTTGAATGTCTCAAGCGCCGTTGCCGGCTTCTCAGCGCTCCCCAATCCCAGAACATCCTTCAATACCTTCGTGAGTCTGGACTTGAACAGCGGTTTCTCGATAAATGCATCGATACCTGCGTTCAGCGCGTCTGTCTCGATATCTGACCAGTCGTAAGCGGACAGGATGATGATCGGAATATCGGTTCCCGCCATATCGCGGATGTCCTTTGCCGTCTCCAATCCGTTCTTACCCGGCATCTTCCAGTCAAGGATCACGACGGAGAAATCCCTCGCCGCTTCCCTTGCTTCGATGATTCGTTTTACGGCGGAGTCACCGTCAAGCACATATTCAGCGTTCATATTAAGGCTGTTTAAGATCTCGCATGCGCTCTCGCAGGCGGCTTCCTCATCGTCTACTACAAGCACCGGAAGAGAAGCGAAAGCGTCGATATCTGCCTGGGTAACATCGTTAAGCTTCAGATAGATCTGAACGGTGAACCTGGAGCCTTCGCCGAGAGTGCTCTCTACCTTGATATCGCCGTTCATCATACGGGCAATGTTGACTGCAATGCTCATGCCAAGGCCGGTTCCTTCGATCTTATTCGTGCGCGAGTCCATGGCACGGGAGAACGGCTCGAATATCTTCTGGATGTAATCCTGTTCCATGCCGATACCGGTATCCTCAAAGATAAATTCATAGTATCCGCTGCCGGCGATATGAGACGGCTTCTCCTTGATATGGATATTGATCTTGCCGCCCGCCGGGGTAAATTTGACCGCGTTGCCCATGATATTCATGAAGATCTGCTGTAATCGCTGTTCGTCCCCGATCACATTCTCATGCTCTACATTGGCGACGTTCACGCAGAGTTCCAGATTCTTGGACTCCAGTTGGGAGTGGAATATGGACAGCAGGTTATCAATGGTATCAGACAGATTAAACATACTCTCCGTAAGGCTGACCTTCCCGCTCTCGATACGGCTCATGTCCAGCACTTCATTGATCAGGCCAAGTAGATGCTTGCTGGAGATCGTGATCTTGCCAAGCGCATCTAAAACCCGGTCCTTATCGTCAATGTGCATGCCGGCAACGGCAGTCATGCCAAGGATGGCATTCATAGGGGTCCGTATGTCATGGCTCATCCGTGACAGGAAATCACTCTTGGCCATGTTGGCGGATTCTGCGCGTTCCGCTGCCAGAGCGAGCATCTCCTTTTGCTTCTCTTCCCTGTGGATGATCTCATCTATACTGCGTATGGTCAGTGTAATGGCGGTCGGTTCATCTCCGTCCATCTCTGCCACGGTGGCGACGGTAGAGCACCATTCGTACTTCCCGTTTTCATCGATCCGCTTATACTGGAGTTCAATGTGGTCTTCTGTCTCAAGGAGCTTCAATATATTTGGCAGAGCCAGGAATGCCTGAACCTGCGCTCTGTGTTCCTCGGCTACAATTCCCGCTTCAAAACGGCTGGATACGAATTCTGTGTTGTAATCTCCCGATTCCGTACTCTTGCCGCGGTGCGGATAGAGCATATCATAACGGCCGTTTTTTATATCGATATAGTAGATAGCCCGGTATGCCCGCGCCGTACTGTTCATAGCGTTCTGATAGATCCGGTTGCGCTCTGCCATGCGGTTGCGCTCTTCTACAAGCATCTGGTTCTGCTTTTCCTGCCGGTAGTCACGGACTGCCTGGAAGATGATCAGCGCAAGGCCCAGGAGAGCCACAACGAGACTGATATAGTTAAATGTACTGAGACCCGTGAATATCTCGGATTCCGGTATGGTAAGAATCGCCGTCCAGCCATTCGTCATATGGTGGAAATAAACGTTGCGGGCATGGCCGTCCATGGCTATGACATTCTCTAATACCTGATTCCCTTCCGCGAGATGCGACTGCTCCATGAAGCCGTCTACCAATACCTGGAATTCATCATATGTATGATCCGTGGCGGCTTTGAAGTAGAGCAGCGTCCCGTCCTTGTCGATCAGGTAGTAGGACGCGTTCTTGGGAAGAGTGAGGTTCTCGTTGTTCAGCTCGAAATAGGAGAACATCATATCAATGGCAAGGAAACTTCCGGTAGACGGAACAGCCTTGCACATGGTGATAACGGACTGTCCGGTCACGACATCCGTGTAGGCGGGAGAGATGTAGATCCCGCCCTTTGCAGCCATCGCGCCCTGGTAGTAGTCCGTTTCGGTAACATCATAGTCTTCCATATCTTCGATCTCCGGGACATTGGAGATAAAATGCGGATTATGAAGAGCCTTGCCGTAGACCTGGATGTTCTCCGGGCCATACAGTTCGGTCAGACCGTTCATGAAGGGGTAAAGTCCTTCCTTAAGTTCTCGCAGGGAGATCTTATCCCGTTCCCGTTCTTCGATATAATTCACGCTGAGGGTCAGGATAGATTCGCAGGCACGCATATTGCTTTCCTCAGACGTAGAATAGTTCTCAACAAGCGAAAGCCCCATCTTGTTGGTATTCTCCATCAGCGATCTGCGCAGGATATTGGTGCACAGCATGATCACCAGGATAAACATCACCAGTACGATCATATTGTTCCGCATCTTCCTTAATAACTGTTTTTTCTTGTTTTTTCTCATCATATATAAGGCCCTCTTGTTTCTCTCTGTCTTCCGGCAGAGTATCCAATCTAGTTAAGGTATATTTTACGCTTCATTGGAATGAAAATCAATAGTTCTTAATACATTGATGCAGACAAAAAAGGACACAGCAGCCTGCTTCACTGCTGTGTCCGGTTCGGACGGATGTATCGGCTATCAGATATGCGGTATTCAGTCTTCGTTATCTTCGGAATCTGTTTCTTTTGCCGCTTCTGCGGTCTCTTCGTCATCGTCCCCGCTCTTGGCAGATGGATTCAAGGATACATACTCACGGTCTGATACAGGCTTTAAATCACTGTCGAGGTCAAAGTCGTCGTCTTCAAAATCATCGTCAAAATCTTCATCCTCGCAGGAATCTTTTTTCTTTAAATAATAGATAAGGCCCGCGATCGCGCCGCCGGCTGCAGCCAGCCCCATTAAGCCTTTGCCCCATTTCTTCATGATAATTATAACTCCTTTCAAAAATGTATTTTAGTATAATACTGTTATTATCATACCACACATTGTATTATTTTTCCTCTAAAATAATCATA
>ERZ808044.629-NODE-629-length-32639-cov-11.959923_pt1 | contig 32639 bp, 33 predicted proteins | sample MGYA00380195_ERZ808044 | MGnify/ENA primary metagenome ERZ808044 (study PRJEB31490, sample SAMN06133423) | mouse gut metagenome | isolation source: Z7_2 | host: mice | place: China: Chengdu | collected 2015-05 ...
GGCACTGCGCAGTCAAATATTTAAAATGCATTAAAATAATTCGCCGTTAGTTCCGATTATAATTCGCTGTCTAACAGTCTTGCCGGAACCAGAGCCGCCTATAATAATGACATTCTTATTCCTGGCATACTTTGGCAGCTTTGGCCTGCTGTTCATGGTCAGCCGTTCCGTCTGCGTTAAAAGGATGTTATTTTCAAATATCGGATCAATAAATGGGGCAATGTCTTTTGGCGTTCCCCACCGGGCAGAGCCATACTCCTCCCCATGCCGGTATTTCTTTGCATTTTTCCCTTTCATATATACAATGATCTTCACAATGACGGCCCCAATTACCCCGGCCAGCAAATCATACCCATAAATGCTTGGCAGAGGATTCTTAAACGCTAATTGGAAATTTAAGAACAATGCCATTGCCTTATCTGCAAGGGACTCCCCGATACAGTGGCGGTACAGCCATGTTTCTTTATCCACCAGATAGAACACAATCACATAGGGAATATTCAGCATAAGCAGGCGTTTCGTGTCTATGGGAGGCATTTTCTCCCGGAGCATAACTTTCAGTTTCCCGGACAATGGCACAGATTTTGTTTTTGCAGCGACTTTCTTTTTCTGTTTCCCACTCAATGCTCCGACCCCCGTTCCTTCTGTTTCGTCTTTTCCCGCTCCCTGTGCTTTGCAGTCCTTTCCTTCGCCAGTTCCAGTTTCCTACGGATAGACGGTTTCTTGCTTTTATTCAGCGTTTTCCCTGTGTATTCCTTAAATGCTGCCGTCATCACATCCACGTCTTTTGCCTTGAAGAATACAAAATAGCGGGGCGGGGAGATGGAAGTGTCTTTTTTCAGGCTGAAATCAATGCTGTACTTCCGGGCGCATTTCTCAAAGGACTTGATATTGCCGTCCGTCACTTCAATGTTGGATAGCTGGCACCCCTGCCCCATCAGCTTCTCCATGCTCTGTTTCCCGTGACTTATGGCAACGCCTTTTTCTGCCTTCTGTACCGCTTTTTTCTCTGCCTGTCTCTGCTTCCCGTTCCGCTTCTCCTGCTCCATCTTTGCCAGCGCTTTCAGCATGGCGGCTTTCAGAATCCGTGCGGAGATCTTGCCACCATTGACGCACAGTGATACGGTTTTCTCATTTACCTCGTCCTGCAAGGCTTTTTCCCTCCTTTCCTGCGGATTGTTTTCTCTGCCTCATTTCATGCAAAATCTTCTGTATGCAATAGCCGATACATGGGGAATGTCTGCCGTATGGACAGCTTTCACAAGTGCCAATATCATTTTTGCTAACTTCCTGTGGCAGAGGATTTCCCGAAATATTTGATGATAACATTTTTTCTTCCGGCAGAAGGTAATAGCATTCCTTTTGGCTGCATCCTTTCCGCTTCCCTTTCCAGAAATAACAGTGCTTACAGTCACCCGGCTTATCCTCTGCATAATTCCGGCTATCCCTCACCCGATTCCGGCTGTCTGCCCATCCTGCCTGCATCCCATTCCCCTCTCTGTTCCATTTCTTCCATACGCCTGTCCTCCTGCGCCCCTGCCCGGATACATGAGTACAGCGTAACCGCCACAAATATACCTGCAGCGGCGATAATTCCTCTCATTTTGCTTCACCCCTTTCCATATGGGGAACTGGCATTTACAGATTCCTGTGAACATGTTCCTGCACAGGATCTGCAGCCAACAATCCCCCATATATAGAAGCATGAAAAAACGCTTACAGATTCTTCCCGTAAACGCCCTCATGCTTAAATTCTTTTTTGCTTCTATGGACAGCTACCTGGATTTCGCCAAATGCTGTCAGTCCTCCTTCTTTTTTCTGCAGAATATAAATATAGAACTTCCAATGCCGCAGACTGCAATCCCAGCTAAGGCAATCCATAACCAGAACGGCCTGTCATCCCCGGTTTTCGGTGTCTCGGCAGACGGTGTTTCCGGCTTTGGCGTTTCCTTTGGCTCATCCGGCTTCGCTTCATCCTTCATCACAACCTTCTGGATCTCTTTGGTATCCTTAACTTCAAACTTCACATCCTCCGCCACAAGATAGCCGTCCGGCGCACTTTCCTCATGCAGCGTGTACTCCCCGATTGGCAGCATTTCTATATAATGCGGCTTATTTTCGGAAGTCCACTTCTCCACTACTTTCCCGTTTTTATCCAGGATGGAAAGTTTTGCCCCCGGCAGCTCCTTCCCGGCTATGTCCGTCTTGGAAATTTCTACCTTTGTCACATCATCTTCCATTGACGCTTTCTGGATCTCCCCAGTATCTTTGACTTCAAACTTCACATCTTCTGCCACCAGGTAGCCGTCCGGCGCACTTTCCTCATGCAGCGTGTACTCCCCGATTGGCAGCATTTCTATATAATGCGGCTTATCCTCGGAAGTCCAGCTTTCCACTGTTTTTCCTTCTTTATCCAGGACAGAAAGTTTTGCCCCCGGCAGTTCCTTCCCGGCTATGTCCGTCTTGGAAATTTCTACCTTTGTCACATCATCCTTCATCTCAACCTTCTGCACTTCGCCCGTATTATCCACAGTAAATACAATGCTCTCCGCAGTCACATAGCCGTCTGCAGGCTGTGTTTCGGTCATCGTATATTTCCCGCCGACCGTCAGTTCTTTGATGATGTGCGGCTCTTTGCCGGAAATCCATTCATCTACAAGATTGCCTTCTTCATCCGTCACCTGCAGCTTCGCACCCTCAACTTCTTTGCCATCCGTAAGTAATGTTTTGGTAAACTCAAATACCGTAGGCACGTTTTCAAAGTCAAATTCATAGGAGATGCTTTCTTTTTCCGCATCCTCATAAGTGAACTCAAATTCCTGCACCTCGCCTTCACTGGTGAATCCCGGAGCCGGGACGGTTTCTTTCACATAATACGGGAACCCAATCGGAAAGTCAGCCGTAAATGACAGCTTCCCGTCTTTGTCCGTGGCTTTCTCTTCGATCACCGTATCTGCTTCCATGATTACATCGCCGTCTTTGTTGGTAATGTCCTCTTTTGCGCATAAAGCGAATACCGTCCCTTCCACTGCACGGTCAGAATCCTTCTCTGTCTTTAATACCTGAATCTCCGCTTTCTGGCGGTTATTCTGCCAATCCGTAGAAAAGGTGACAACTGCTGTGTCCTGGTCACGGTAAGTCAGGTCAATCTCCCGGATTTCTCCGTCTAAAACATAACCCTCTGCCGTTTCCTTCTCCTTCACATAATATTTCCCAAGGGGCAAATTTTCCAGCTTCGCCATTCCGGTATCGTCCGTGGTGATGGTGTCTACCAGCTCATCCTTTTTATAATAATCGTCACTCTCCCCGTCTGCCGCTTTTATATCCTCCAAAGCATATACTTCAAAAGTAACGTCTTTCAGTGAACCAGTGACATATTCAAACAGATGCGTGATCCATCCGCCGATGCTGTCCAGTAAAGATACATTCTCCAGAAATTCCCCCTCTTTGTTGATCAGGAGCGTCCCTGTCGGCACATCATCCTTCATCTCCACCTTCTGGATCTCAGCGGTGTCCTCCACAGTAAACGTGATTTCCTCCGCCTTTAAGTATCCGTAGGGCGCTAATTCCTCCCGGAGCGTGTAGGTTTCCCCTGCAGTCAGCCGCTTGATGATATGTTCCTCCCCTTTGACAGATTTCCATGTGTCTATGGTATTCCCGTCTTTATCAAGGACGGTCAGCGTCGCACCTTCCAGTTCCACGCCTGTTGTAAGGTCTGTCTTTTTAATGGAAACGGTTGTCGGCTCATTCTCAAATTCAGAAACATATTCTGCCACCTTCACATCCTGGCCCTGGTATGCTGCAGACACTTCTATGGTTTCGTCGGAAGATACATAGCCTGCAGGAGCTTTTTCTTCCCGGATATAATACTCCCCGAAAGGCAGATCCAGATCAAAAACTGCCCTGCCGTCTTCCCCGGTCACAGCTTCCCCAAGCAGCGTATCTGCTTTTACGGTTACTTCCCCATGCGCCAAAATATCTGCTTTTGCATACAGCCCAAAAACTGCGCCCTCTGCCACAGCGCCATTCTCCGCATCCTTCTTTACCACTGCAATCTCCACCTTCTGGCGGTCATTCTCAAACGTGGCAGTCTGCTCAATGACTGGCGTATCCTGGCCTGCATAAGCAAAAGTGATGGTCTGTGCCGCTTCATTCAGCACAAATCCCTCCGGCGCTTTTGTTTCCTCAATCCGGTATGTACCAAGCGGGAGGTTTTCAATCAGGGCTTTCCCGTCTTTATCCGTCACCAGCGTTTCCACCAGTGCACCGGAAGCATACTCAAGAATCCGGTTCCCGTTTTCATCCTTCTGAAAATCTGCGGTATAAATATCCTCCACCGCATAGACTTTGAACTCCGCTCCCTCCAAATTTTCAACTTCATAGCGGAAATCCTTATCATCATACCGCTTTAAGACTTCGCCTTTCTTCACGATATGCAGCTCGCCCTTTACCGGATGGTTCTCATAGACAACATCAATAATGACATCCCCTGACACATCGTCCATCTGGTACAGCGTATCGGAATCCACAGACACTTCATAATAATTTTCATTCAGCGTATAGCCGAACGGGGCGTTCACTTCCTCAATACGGTAATACCCGATCTTTAAATTCTGCGGCAGGATCAGATAGCCTTCACTGTCCGTAAAATAAGATTTATGCGTTACCACGGTCGGGTAAGTCGTCACCTGCTCTACATATTTTTCATTGTCCAGGTCATATACCTTAAACTCTGTATTTTCCGCAAGCACAGCCTTCTTCGTTTCATCGTCCTGTTTCACGATTTTCAGCTTCGCTTCAAATTCATCGTCCAAAAGCACCCGCCATACCTGCGGCGTATTTGGCTTATGCTCCGTAATATGCACAAGGAAATCCCTGACCGGCGTATAATTATGCGGTGTGGTCGTTTCCCTCACAATGTATGTCCCAAAGGGAAGCGGGATGCTGCAGGCATAGCCCCTTTCATCCGTGAAGATCTCCGTCTCTCCATTTTCCCCGATTACGACAGGTTCAGCGGAATCAAAATCATATCCCCCGTTCTCCTTCGTTTCCAAAGAAGATACCAGCCATGCGGTAAACCCTGCGCCAGACAGTAAATCCGCATCGGTTTTCCCATTATCCGCCGCCTTGATGATCTGGAACGGCTGCTTTTTCACCTGCTCCGGAGATGTGCAGTCACGCTTAACCGTAGCTACCAAATCTCCCTCATAACTGCATACCAGGTCATGCTCCGCTTCATCTGCAAGATAACCCGTGGGCGGCGTGATCTCCTTCACAAAATACTCCCCAAGATATAAGTCTGTGATCTCCGCCTTCCCCTCTTTATCCGTAGTCAGTATGCCTACCTGCTCCCCGGCTTTATAGAGCGTCCCCGTCTTTTTATCCGGATGCAGGATGTCTTTCCTCGCATACAGTCCGTAAACGGCATGTTCCAGCACAGCGTCTCCCTGCGGGATATTTTTATTGGTTTCCTTATCCTTCTTCTGCAGGCGGATCGTGGCATTGACACGCTCATTGGCAAAGATATGGGAGAATTCCACTTTTGCCTCCCTGTCATTGGTATAACTGAACCGGAAAGAATACACATCCTCCGTGTTCCTGAGATACCCCTCCGGAGCCTGGATTTCCTTCACCTCATACCCAAACCCAACCGGGAGGTCTGCGGAAAATACAGCGTTCCCATTGCTGTCCGTCGTCACCTTGTCAAGCAGTGTACCTTTAGATACAACAGCATTTCCATCTGCATTGGTGATATTCTCAGAAGCATATAATCCGAATATCCCTCCTGCAAGGCCGTTGCCCGTATCCTTATCTTTCTTTACCACACGGACTTCCGCTTTCTGCCTGTCATTTAGAAATGTCGTATCGGAAAATGCCGCTTCCGCCATCTGCCCGGCATAGGTAATTGCTACGTCTTTTGTTTCCCCTTTGTTGTAAAAGTTCTTCGGAGCCTGCACTTCTGCTACCCGGTATGTGCCAAGATGCAGATTTTTAAGCGTCACAGAGCCATTGTCCCCGGTCACAAGGTTTTCCGCCACCAGCTCCCCGGCTTTGTAAACAACAGCGCCATAAGGCGTGGTAATATCCTTTGCCGCATAAACATTGAACACCGCCCCTTTCTGCCTGCGGCTTTCGTATCTGAATGTTACGCCGTCTGCGTTGGAATCCGCACCGATAAGGACTTCCCCCTCTTTATAAACCGTCAGGTTTCCAAGCTGCTCCACATCCGGAACCGTAGTGGAAGTTGTTTTATTTGCTTCCAGCGCCACACGGTAAGCAGTCGCATTGTAACGGTATCCTACCGGGGCTGTAATCTCCTTCAGATACACCGTATTCTGCGTCATGACAATCTCTGTCTCTGCCGCACCGTTCTTATCTGTCGCAAGCATTTTTGTGATTAAATCCGTACAGTCCTTATCACGGTATATGCCGAATACAGCGCCGGAAAGTTTTGCATTGGCGATGGAATCTACTTTCACCACCTTCACCCTCGCCCGCTCCAACCAATCCACGGACAGGCTCACGGAATTGCCGCTTTCTTCCTCATAGTAGCTCCCGATGTCCTGTGTGGAACTCCCTGTCGGCACGACAAGCGCTTTCCAGATGACCCGGATGCTTCCCTTCATGGCTCCGGTATTCCAGTCCCCGTTGACCGTCACCGGGGCCGTAAAGTAAAAGCTCGTCCCTCCGGATACTTTTACGTTCCCTCCGGTCTGCTTCGCCCCGTTTGTATTGTGGAACGTCACATTTTCCGGCAGCTTTATGGTGATGGAATTTCTGGAATCGCCGTTCAGCTTCGTTGTCCCCGTCACCTGTTTCGAGCCGTCATAAGTTGCTTTCAAAGCTGTCTTGCTTAAACTGATCTGCGGATCAGGCGGTGCAGGGAGGCTAGAAAGATAATCAATCCATCCAAGCACTCCGCATTCCCGCAGGTCATCCATCGTACATCCGGCAAACCCGTCCATGCCGCAGTAAAAATAACTGGCTGCGATATGGGTGAACACATATTTCAAATCCTCGCCAAAAGATGGCATGTAGCACCCCGTCACGTCCCCTGTGCCGCCATAGCCATAATAGAGCGCTTTCTGCAGGTTCGGGTTCCCCTCAATGATCTGTGCGGCATAGCTCCCGGTATCCGGGGAACCCTTTGCAGACTCTAGGCAGTATGCTATCTTCCCATTGACAGTAAAATAACAGGTAGAATAATTCCCCAGGTTGCCGGGATAATAAATATTTCTGCCTTTTACCATCGTTGCAGAGCCGGATGACCTTGCCGCCTTTGCTGGCTGTACGCTTTCTGTAAACAGCAGAAGCCCTTCCTCTTCTGCGATCATTTCCGCATCCTGCCTGGTATCTTCCGCCTGTTCCATGCCCTCTATGACTGCCTCCATCTCAGCTTTTGTCATAGATTCTTTGGGGATTTCTTCTGTATCTGCCGTCTGTCCCGGCAAGTTTCCTTCCCCATCTTCTGCAGCCCCTTCTGAATCGTCGGAATGGCTGGTTTCGCTTCCTTCCCCTTCTGCCGGCTGCTTTCCGGGCGATGATACAGACGCTTTTTCCTTCACAATGATGTTCCGGCTGATATGGTAGGACGGATGTTTGCTCATTGGGTCTACAAAATAAACTACTTTGTAAGTCCCTGCCTTTCCAATGTCAAACTTCTCCCCGTCTTTATCCTTCGCTTCGTGGAATGTGATTTTTACTTTATCCGCCGAAAACTCCATACCGGAAAAATCATGTTCTATGTCAAAACTGCTGTCAATCTCTACGGTACGGTCTTCTGCCGCCACGATTTCATCCTTATCAAGCCTTGCTTTCACCTTCTCTAAATCCGGGTACTCCGTTTCATAAGCCGCAGGCTCCGGCTCTGCCGCATAAGCGCCGATCGGCTGTAAAAAAGCTGACAAGACTGTGACCGCCGACAGCAGGCCGGATACAATCCTCTTTACGTTTCCTTTCAATCTAATCTGTCCCTCGCTTTCTTTGTTGTGCAGCTTCATAACTGCTGTTATTCTTTCTTTTCATTTGCCTGATTTCCTACTTTCCCATGTATATCTGCCTCCCTTCTCTCATTTTGCACTGCCAGCCGATAACAGCACATCAATACAGGAAAGCCTAAAATTCCGGCATGTAAACACACCGAAACAATCAGGCTTCCCTGCATGGCATCTGCTGTTATCCAGCCCGGTTTCCCGGACTGTCTAAAATTTATTGAGCGTTTTCCTGTGTTCCTCCCAGACCCGTTCCCTGTCCCGGCTTCTCTGTACGGGGCGTTTTCTCCGGCAAGGTACGCAGGGATGCACACTCAGTACCGGGTATCAATCTGGGCAGGATATGAAATTTTCAAGGTACGGCGAAAGGGAAAATTTTTGAATTGTAATTAGTTGGATATTTTTCAGAAATGTTACCCCTTCACTAATCGCAGACTGGAAAGGGCAAAAGGTAAGTAGTTTTAGAAATTTTTTTAGAATTTTTTTGATTTTCTTATAGAATGGAAATATTGCTTGAATTATGATAAGATGATCCATAAGAAAACGCTCTATAAACGGATAGATATAGCGTAGAAGAAATCACTGCAAAATGTACCTGATCGGCAAAAGCATCTTGCTTGTAGTTTTTATAGAATCGAATTTCAAAGAAAAGAGGTGGATAGGATGGATGCTACGAAATGGCATAAATACAGTTCCATCATAATGCTCGTCAGTGCATTAATCTGTATTTATTCCGGGCATAAGATTGTCAAAAAGAAGAAATAAAAAATAAAACAAACCGGAAGGAAGTAGACCGCAACCGCCTGTCTGCCTCCTTCCGGTTTATTTTCTGATTCATCTATGTCTGCAGGTGCATCTTTGTTCATTGTTCCTCCCCCTGCGGCTTTGCCTCCCTTTTCCCCCATCTTTCCAAAATCTCACATGCCTTCTGTATATCGCCATCTTCATCCCTTAAAATATCCAGTGCTTTCATGATGTCCTTTACCATAACACGGCCTTTAAAAAGGTCTTCATCATCATTATATCCCTGGCATTCTCCCTGTATATTCTTCATCATATCGGCAATCAGAAGGAATCCTGCCTGTATGCCAATCTCCAAATATACACATGCGTTTTCGCAAGTCATATCATTAGCGGATGATAATAAATCGGACGCCCCGTCAGGGTTATATTTCAGGGCGATTTTCTCAAATTCATTGTAGGTTTCCTCCAGACGTGCATTATAATCCCTTTCATCAGGCTCCGGGGACAGGCCGTATATTAAATAATCTGCCAATCCCCTTATTGTAGCTTTTTCAAATATTTTTGCAGCAATCTTCATAGGTAATCTCCTTTCTTGTATACTCGCTTTTCCATACATATACATTATACTCGGATATTCATACATTTTCAATATCCGACCATACAGTTACACTGATAAAAAATGACAGGAGTGCATAAAATGATTAGCTATGAGCCACTTTTTAGAACCATGAAGGAGAAAAACACCACATCTTACGCACTGTTCAAGCAGGGTTTCCCAAAAGCAACCTACTATTCCATACGTCAGGGAAACAGTGTCAGCACTAACACAATCAACCATTTATGCAGGCTGCTGAAATGCCCTGTTTCGGATGTAATGGAATATATTGATGATGAAAATGAGACTTTCCCTTAAATATGTGTGTTTTTTCGTACATACTCAATATCCGATCATATTGGTATGATGGTGACGTGAGGTGTATGCATGATTAGTTATGAGCCATTATTCCAGACTATGAAAGAAAAAAAGGTCAGTTCTTATGAGCTTGATAAACGTGGTTTCCCACGTTCTACTTATTATGCAATCAAACATGGGAAAGGAATCACTACAAACTCCATTAACCAGCTCTGTTCCATCCTCCATTGCAGTGTATCCGATGTGGTTGAATATATTGAAGAGGAACCGGAGCCTCCTGAAAAATGCAGGCCAGATTCCACTTTATGACACGGTGTCGCAAAGTGGAATCTGGTATTTATATTTAAAAATATCCTCCCTGTATGCCCTGTTCACGCAGAAGCTGGCACAGTTCTCCCAATATGCGCTTCCTGCGGTTCTGTATGGTTTTTCTGCTGCAGCCATATATTTCTGCCGCATCCGTAACAGTAACCCCGTTAAAATAAAGCAGTTCCATCAACCCGGCATCTGCATCCGGCAGCTTCTCTAATACTTTCTGCACTTTATCGCGACAGATATTCCGCAATGCAGTTTCTTCCACCCCATCCCGGACAAGGAACGGCATACCCTGGCTGTTCCCCTTTTCTTCTAGCTCATCCAGGCTGTAAACGCCACGCTTTCTGTCTTTCTCCTTCTGATACCGTTCCCTTCTCCGTGACTGATACCATTCCAAATATACTTCCCTGCTTACTTCAACCAGTGTGCCGTCCCCCATCCTCAGCACATAGCTGTCCCGCTCTTTTGGCTCTCTTCCCCTCATAGCAGCCCCTCCCGGTTTATAGTCCCATTACCGGATTCAGAGCCGCCCATAAGATACCTTTTCCGGATTTTACCGACTGCATGGACAAGGGAATCCTTCACTGCCGGGCGGCTCACCCCTAATTCCCTTGCAAGCTGCGCCTGTGTTTTCCCCTGCATATAATAACCGCAGATGACAGTTTTCTGCTTTTCTGTCAGCAACTGCATCATCTCTTCCACGGTTTCCTGCCTTTCCAGACGTTCCGCTGCAGATCCCGGCCATTCCCCCATTGCATCCCAATCCTCAGATATGGCATTGTAGGAAATGTTCCAGCCCTGCTCCTTTTTCTCCCGGTTCCGTGCCAACCTGTCCTCCCCTTCCAGCATCAGCCGCAGATACCACCGCTCACGCTCAAAAAACTGTTCCGGCAGGCAGACAGCGCCGCCGTCCGATAGGTAATAATAGTCCCTGCATGGATGGAGGAAAAACACGGTAGAGCGCCGCCCCACCCGGTAAAGCGCACAGCCGTTTTGGTAAGCGGATATTTCTGCATCCCGTCCAAGCTGTTCCTTTGCTACCACCAATCCTGTTATCCTGAGCTGTTTAGCCGTTGGGAGTTTCTCCCTGTCCCCTGGCATATCCGTAATCTTCTTCAATTCCTGCAATGTCAGCATATATGACCGCCTTTCTGCCCGAAGGCTCCGGGCGGCCCAAAGCTGGCATAACAGGAACTGTTTCTGCAGTGAAAAGGCAGTAAAAATTGGCTCCCGGCCTACCCGTTTTTTTTAACGGGAGCCGAAAACTCCTTTTACTGCCCTGCCAGCCCTTATCCTGTTATCCGCCGTATGTTCTTGCTGATTTTTTGATAATCCCGGCTTTCCTGCCTTACTTTGCAGCAATCCCCCTTCCATCTGATTTTCCCTGTTGCCGCTTTCTTTTGATATTTCCAGTTTACCAACCATCCGCTTCCTTTACCCCACCATATATGGGGAGATTCTCGCCAAGTTACAACATATTTGTGGAATTTAAAGGACTGAGGTAAATCATCACCTGCATTGCCGCAGCCCATCAACCAGCGCTTCCATCGTCTGTAAAACCACTGTCTGCTCATTCTGCTTTAAATGCCGGATGCGGCAGAACATCTTCTGGCACTGCCCATCTTCCTTTGTCTGGCCACTTACGCCAAGAAGCTCATTCGCATCCACGCCAAGTATCTGCACCATCTTGATAAAGATCTCAATGGACATTGCAGACTGTCCGCCCTCAATACGGCTGACTGTGTTGACGCTGATACCTGCCTGTTCTGCAACCTTCTCCTGTGACAGGCTGATCTCCTGCCTCCTGTCACGGATACGGTTGCCTAATTTGATTAAGTCCTGCGACTCTGCACGGTTGCCCAATATGCACCTCCTTCCCGGTCTAAAATCCTTGCCCAGAACTTTGCGACACCGTGTCGTAAAGTTTATAACCTGCCCTGCATCCGATATGCTGCAGGTTTCCCCTGGTACTTTGCGGCATCATACCGTAAAATCAGGCAACAAAAAAACAGCCGTATACCAAGCTGTTTTTACGGATTTTTATTCTTTTTACACCTATACTGTCTGTTCCTGTTGGTTCTCCAATATTCGTATCATATTTTGCAGGGCTTTCCTGCCAGTTTTCTCCCTGTCCAACCTGCCACTGCTACGATTGCTTTCACCAAATATACCGCCGCCACTATCAATCTCCAGACAAGCACGACCCCTCCGATCACGCCGCCCACAAGCACATTGATAAACAGAATCCCCACTGTCCCGCCAATGTCATACCCCTTTGGGATGATCCAGAAAAACATCCGGCAGATGCCAAATGGAACGCCCATAAAGAGCCACAGCTTCAGATAATCACATTCCCCATTCTCCATGCACAGCGGACGGAACAATGCCGCCAAAAACAACGCCGATACAACCGGGACGATAACACGCTTTACAAATTCACTTACTTTCATACATTCCTCCAATCTTGTACATGATTCCAATTATACCACGCCTGATACACCAAAACAATTTTACACAGGAAATTTGCTATATTTTTATCATCCGTTCCCATACAGGTCGTGGTTTACCTCTGCCGTATAATAATTGCTTATGGTCATCGGGGCATTATACAGCGTTGTCAGCAGATATGCCTTGATATTTCCTACCTTCGTTGTGTTTGACTGCAGGCAGGTAAGGATATACTCAATGTGTTCATGGTTCAGCTTCATAAAGCGGTTTTTGACAATCGCCACCGGCTTCTCTACCCCTGCAATCCGTACCGTGCCACGATCTGGCAGTAACATCACTTCCACCATTAGCTCCACCAGTTCATCCACATCCTCCCTCCGGCAGAAACGGTCATCCTGAAAACACTCGTAAGAAATGTGTTCCCGGATAAGGTCACGGTATGCATCCATCTCCTCCATCACATCCGGCGCTGCGTTGGGGATGGATGGAGAGGATGGGATAAGATTGGGATAGATAGCAGACACACCAGATTCAGTATCGTTAAAATCAGTCTTGCTATACTCTGTTTCACTAAATTCAGTATCACTTAAATCAGTCTTGTTAATATCAGTATCATTAGGTTTTGAAAATCGAAGTTCTTGATTTTTGATTTCCGAAATTCCAGAAGTATGATTTTCACCATTCTTGATTTTTGATTCTGGAAATTCTTGATTTTCGATTTTCAAAACTCCTGATTTTTGATTTTCAAAATTCTTAACTTTTGATTCTGGAAACTCTGGATTTTTGATTTTCAAAACTCCTGATTTTTGACTTTGGAAAGACTGCGTATTTCCGCCCATTTCTTTCATTTCCTGCCCTTGTTGTGTTCCAGTTTCCTGCTGGCTCCCTGATGGTTCATCAGCCTCCGGTGACGGCTCCACTTCCTTAATCAGAAAATTCTTCACATAGATAACATTGGGTTTTCCAAGCCCAAGGCGTTTCTTTTCAATCAGCCCTATCCCGCCATCGGAATCCAGTTCTTTCATCAGCTTTACCGCTTTCTGCGTTTTACAGCACATTAATTCCATGATTTCTTCCACCGTAAAAATAATATATACCCTGTCTTCTTCGTCAAACCAGCGGTTCTTAATGCTAAGGCTCATACGGTCTAATAAAAGACCGTATAAAACCTTCGCTTCGCAGGAAAGGGACTTGAAGCATTCCGCAGTGAACAGCACCTTCGGTATCCGGTAAAACGTGTACTGCTCCGCTTCCATCCCCCGGTAATAATCAAACTGTATTTCCTGCATCTAACGTCCCTCCCTCCTTCTGCTTCCATTCTTCCAGAAGCGTGTAGATCACATCCTCAATCTGTTCTCTGGAATATTCCACGGGGAAATAATTACGGATTTTCTTTGCGGAAATCGTCACATTCACATTTTCCTTCTCTTTCCGGACTAAAACCGCATACACTTTTCCTTCCGTCAATTCCCCTGCCTCGCTGCTTTCTTTTAGCTGCTCTGCCTGTGCTTTCGATGGGAATACCCCGCTGTTGCCGATAGCATCCACAATCCATTCCTGTTCCTCTGCTTTCAGATAAGACAGCTTTTCTCCAGCCACCATCGGGATTTTATTTTCATCTACAAAATCCAGCAATCCCGTCACAAGCTCCGACAGGCGGATATAACGCTGCACTGTCCTCCCGCTGTCCCCGGCGGCTTCCCCGATCACATCTGCAGTATATTTACCACCTTTACTGCCCTGGTGTTTCATTGCCTCATATTTCATCCGGTATGCCTTCGCCTTTTCGCTCGGCAGGATGTCCTCCCTCTGGATGTTCGTATCCACCATAAGCACTACGGCTGTGTCATCATCCATCTCCCGGATAATCACAGGCATTTCCTCAAGTCCGGCAAGCTCACACGCCCGCCATCTTCTATGCCCTGCAATGACCTCATAGCCGCTTCCCGGATGCGGCCGCACAATTCCCGGCACCAACACGCCATACTGCTTTACGCTCTCCACCGTTTCCTGCATTTTTTCATCATCCAGTACCCGGAACGGATGCCCTTTGAAGGTATGTAACTGGCTGAGGGGGACGGATGTCACCGCTTCCCCTGCCGCCATTTCATTTACACCAAACAGATCATCAAAAGATGTCAGCCTTACTTTCTCTGCACTCTTACTTTTCATCAGCAAGTACCTCCTGTGTCAGTGAACGGTAGCCGCCCGCCACAATCCCCTTCGGGTCATGGAGATAAATGCTCTTCCCCTCCGCCGTCGTTTCCGCCGCCTTTACGGACAATGGGATGCAGTTCTCGAAAATATGCACCCGGTTCCCATATACCTCCCGGATCTGCGCTGAAATATCCTTTGCAAAGTTTGTCCTGCGGTCTACCTTTGTCAGCAGAATCCCCATGATTCCAAGAGCCGGGTTCAGCTTTCTGTGTACCCGCCCAATCGTCTTAATCAACTGCTGTAACCCCTTGACCGGAAGGTATGCCGCTTCTACGGGAATCAACACGCTGTCTGCAGCTACAAGGGCATTTATCGTAATCATGCCAAGCGAAGGCATACAATCAATGATTGCAAAGTCATACTGCCCTTTTACGCTGTTCAGATACTGCCGCAGTATCGTTTCCCTGCTCATAACATTTACCAGGGCTGTTTCCAAGCCTGCCAGTTCGATATTTGCCGGGATGAAATCAATCCCCTCTTCATGGTGGATGATGCCCTCCCCTGGCTCTAAGTCCTCGTCATTGATCACTTTTTCCATGATATTCACCAGCGTTACATCCAGCTCGTCCGGTTCCGCAATCCCTAAGCTGACCGCCATGCTGCCCTGTGCATCCGCCTCCACTAATAATGCTTTTTTGCCTGCCCTTGCAAGCCCAATCCCTAAATTCACACAAGTCGTTGTCTTGCCCACTCCGCCTTTCTGGTTTGCCACTGCAATCACTCTGCACATAAATACTTTCCTCCTGATTCTCTGATCTATTTCTCTGTTCTTTCCACTTCCGCATACACACGGAAATACTTATTTGTCCCTTTGTTAGCAAACGGTTCCGACACTTCTTTCACTTCCACACCTTCATGCCGCTCCAAAAGCCGCCGGAACCAGTGAAGGTCTTTCTTTGTCCCCTGCATCCTGATTTTAAGCATATAAATCCTCCATATCCACGTAGAAACAATATTCCGGATAGCGAATCTTCACAGCCTCCCAAAAATACCTAGCATAGCCGCAGCAGAATAAATCTTCCACTGTGTAACACTGGCATTCCTCCAACCGTGCCTCTGCATCCTCAATATCCAGGACGCTGGGTGTCCCATTGCAATAAAGATTAAACGCCATACGCACAATCTTCATGCTTCCGCTTGTCTGCCATCCTTCATATAAGCAATCCGTTTTTACACATCCTGTCTTAAAGTCATAAATCCTGTCCACATTTACCCTGGTATCCCTGTCAATCCCAAGACAGTACACCAATGCTTTGTGGTACACATCCTGGTATCTGCATTTCTGTAGATATTCCTTATAAAAATCTCTATGTTCCTTGTTTTTGAAAGTAATTGTGCGAGTATCTTTCTTTTCTGCACCTTTCGCTGTATTTGCTGTCATAGCCTGTCCTCCTTGTAGTACATGTTTTCTTAATCATTTTTTTAATGTTCTCCGAGTACGAATCATCCAATGGATTTCTCTGTCTGCTGTTCTGCAAGCCTTTCCAGATACAGCTTGTCTATGAACTGCCTCTGGACTTCTTTACTCTGCCATGTCCATAACCCATAAGAGCCATAATTTTCGTTCCATAACTTTCCCGCCTCGTTCCTTCTAATATGCCAGTACAGTTTATCCCTCCTGTTAATCTTCGATTCCGGCTCCTTTGCCTCTTTCACAGCATCGGCAGTCTTATAAAATTCCCATACAGAAATTTCTAAAGCAACTGCTATCTGGCATAAAGCATACAGCGGGATCTTATTTACCGATCTGCACTTCGCATTAGTGAACCAGGTACATACCGTACCCATTGGGGAGCCAGTCACCTTGCATACCCAATCATTTTTTCCATATCGTTTAATACCACCCATTTCAATTTCCCAATTGATTCGTTTAATCAATTCACATTTATCTGCCTTTTCATGTGTATCAAACAGTTTCATCAAATCTTTCTCGTACTCATTCATCTCTCATCGCTCCTCAAATCATTGCCATCCTTTTGCTACTACTTGGGAGCTACACTCCCAAACCCTTGTGGATTCGGGTTGCCAGTTACCCAAAATACGGCTAACTGGCAACCCGAATTTGCTTTCTGTCCCGAAGAGCGATTTCTCTTCTCTTCCCTTAACGCTGTGTTTGCCATCTCTTTTCCTCCAATTCTTATTTTGTTTTGACCATAACAAAAAAGGACACTTCCCTAAAATTTCTTTTAGAAAAATGTCCTTAAAGTACAAAATTATTCGATTTAGAGAAACCGCAAATACCGTGCGTTCAAGTATTATCACGTATTATGCGTTGTAAATTTGTTGTAAAAATGTTGTAAAATACAACTGGGAATCGCTGGAAGCCTTGATTTTACTGGCTTTCTTTACCCAAAGTTTTCATTGTCGGGAACAACAGCACATCCCTGATAGCCGCCGCATCCGTCAGCAGCATACACATCCGGTCAATCCCAAATCCGATCCCGCCGGTCGGCGGCATACCAATCTCCAACGCATTCAGGAAATCTTCATCTGTAGTATTCGCCTCTTCGTCGCCCTGTGCCAGCAGTTCTTCCTGCGCCCGGAACCGCTCTCTCTGATCTATGGGGTCATTCAGCTCAGAATAAGCATTCGCCATCTCCCATCCGTTCATGAAGAATTCAAAACGCTCTACATATTCCGGGTTCTCCGGCTTCTTCTTCGTAAGCGGCGAGATCTCAATCGGATGATCCGTGACAAATGTAGGCTGAATCAAATGCTCCTCCGCAAATTCTTCAAAAAAGAGGCTCAAAATATCACCTTTCTTATGCCTCTCCTCGAATTCCACATGATGCTCCTTCGCAAGCGCTCTCGCCTGCTCCAGCGTCTCCACCGTATTCCAGTCTACACCTGCATATTTCTTCACGGCATCTACCATAGTAATTCTTTCAAATGGTTTTCCGAGATCCATCTCTACTCCATCATAGGTAATGGTCGTCGTGCCAAGAACTTCCTGCGCCACATGCCTGTACAGATTCTCTGTCAGATCCATCATTCCATTATAATCTGTATATGCCTGATACAATTCCATCAGGGTAAATTCCGGGTTATGCCTGGTATCCAACCCCTCATTCCGGAACACACGCCCGATCTCATAGACTCTCTCCAAACCGCCTACGATCAGACGTTTCAGATACAATTCCAGAGAAATGCGAAGCTTGAAATCCTCGCTCAACGCATTAAAATGCGTCTCAAACGGCCTCGCAGCCGCTCCCCCTGCATTGCTTACCAACATGGGAGTCTCCACCTCCAGGAACCCTTGTCCATCCAGATATCTGCGGATAGAACTTAATATCTTCGAACGCTTGATAAATGTATCCCTGGCCTCCGGATTCATGATCAGGTCCACATAGCGCTGACGATAACGCATATCTGTATTGGTCAGGCCGTGGTATTTCTCCGGTAATATCTGGAGACTCTTGGACAAAAGTGTTACCGCAGACGCATGAACGGAGATCTCTCCGGTCTTTGTCTTAAAAACCTCTCCTTCAAGGCCCACGATATCACCGATATCCATCTTCTTAAAATCCTTATAGGCATCTTCGCCTATACTGTCTCTTGCCACATAAGACTGAATATTACCGCTCTGGTCAAGAATATTACAGAAGGATGCTTTGCCCATGACGCGCTTCTGCATAACACGCCCTGCAAGTTTCACCCGCTTGCCTTCCATTTCCTCATAATTGTCCTTGATATCCATAGCATGACATGTCACGTCATACTTTGTAATCTCAAAAGGATTCCTGCCATTGTTCTGCAACTCTGACAGCTTCTCACGGCGGACCTTTCTTAACTGGTTAATATCCTGTTCCTGTACTTTCTTCTGCTGCTCAGCCACGTTTCCCTCTCCTTTCACAATCACCGTACACCTCACCTATCTGCAATCAGCCACCACATTTTCCCGATTCACGAATCCCCGACTTCACCTCGCGGATTACTACTATTCTTCATTACTTATTCGTCGGCCGCCTGCTTTTCCTGCAGTTCGATCATTAATAATATTCAGACTCCCCACGCATGAGGAGTCCGAAAATATCCCGATATATTATAATGAACGACTGATGTGCAGTACTTCATATTCCATAATTCCTGCCTGGGTCTCAACCTCAACCTGATCTCCTACCTTACAGCCGATCAGCGCCTGTCCTACCGGAGATTCGTTTGAAATCTTCCCTTCCAGGCTGTTAGCCTCTGTTGACCCTACCAGCTTAAACTCCATCTCCTCGTCAAATGTCTTGTCATAGACCTTCACCGTACATCCTACATTGATCTTATCAAAGTCTACTTCGTCCTCGACTACAACTTCCGCATTCTTAAGAATACCTTCCAATTCTTCAATACGCGCCTCGATGTCTCTCTGCTCATCCTTCGCGGCATCGTACTCAGCGTTCTCGGACAGGTCGCCCTGCTCCCGCGCTTCCTTGATCTTACCTGCAACCTCCTTACGTTTTACTACCTTTAAGTGCTCCAGTTCGTCTTCCAGTGCTTTCAAGCCCGCATAAGTAAGTAATCTTTTCTTTGCTTCCATGTGTCTTGCTTCCTTTCTTTCTCATACTTTCTATATATAAATGAACTATTCATGAGACTTTCACAATTCCATTATTATACCGAAACGACATAATTATGTCAATGATTTCAGCACAGATTTTTATCCCGTTACAGTATATGCATGATTCCATTTCTTCATACCTGTCCGGGCATTCCGTAATGCATGCTCTGCGGGCGGGCGGACGGCCGTCAATGTATATGAAAAAGAATCAATGAAACACCGTTCCGAGAAGCTCTTCCAACTCCTCATAACTCTCCACTTTGTTGATCGCATCTCTCAGTTTCGCTGATCCTTCCATTCCTTTCGTATACCAGGATACGTGCTTTCTCATCTCGCGGATTCCAAGATAATCTCCCTTGAAATCTATCTGCAGCCTGGCATGCCTGAGCATTGCCGCCATCAGTTCCTTCCCGGACGGTCTTGCGGCCGGTTCTCCCGTTCGATCATACTGTACAAGCTCCCGAAAAATCCAGGGATTTCCCTGTGCTCCCCGGCCGATCATCACACCGTCGCATCCGGTCTGCCGTATCATGGCCCGCGCCGTTTCTCCTGAAACCACATCACCGTTTCCGATTACCGGAATCGACACAGCTTCCTTTACTTGGCGGATGATATCCCAGTCTGCCTTGCCCGAGTAATACTGCTCCCTCGTCCTTCCGTGGACCACAACCGCGGCAGCGCCGGCTTCTTCTATGATCCTCGCAATCTCCGCCGCATTGACATGTCCATCATCAAAGCCCTTCCGAATCTTCACCGTGACCGGCTTTTTGATCGCCTTTACCGTCTGGTTCACAATCTCATATACAAGCTTTGGCTCCCTCATAAGCGCCGAGCCTTCTTTGTTCTTCACAACCTTTGGAACCGGACAGCCCATATTGATATCCAGGATCTGGAACGGAAGCTCCTCAATCTGCTTCGCCATCTCGCTGATAATATACGGGTCCGAACCAAATAACTGCAAAGATACCGGATATTCCTTCGGATGAATCGCAAGCAATGTCCTCGTATTCTTATTCTTGTACTGCAGCGCCTTGGCACTGATCATCTCCATACACAGAAGCCCCGCCCCCTGTTCCATGCAGAGCAGCCGAAACGGCAGGTCGGTCACTCCTGCCATGGGAGCCAGAATATATGGATTTTCAAGTTCTATGTTACCGATCTTCAAATTAGGTACACCCCTTAAGTCAATTTGAGACGTAGCAAAATTGAATTTTACTACGTCCCCCGTTATTTTTTAACTATTCTGCCGTTTATTTTTCTCATATATAAACCGCAGTCCCTTCAGCGTCAGCTGTGAATCATAGACATCGATCACGTCCGTTTCCTTTGCGATCATCTTCCCCAGGCCTCCGCTCGCAATAACCTTCGCATCCAGATATCCCGATTCTTCTTTGATCTTTTTCACAATATATTCCGTCTGCCCGATCTGGCCAAAGACCAGTCCGGCCTGCATGCTGGCTACCGTCTCCCTCGCCAGGATAGACTCCGGCTTCTTAATCTCAATGGCGGGCAGCATCGCCGCCTGCTCCGTCATCGCCCGGGCTGCGATCCGGATTCCGGGTGCGATAACCGCTCCTTCAAAGGTTCCGTCCGCACCGACGATATCATACGTCGTCGCCGTACCGAAATCTATCACGATCACCGGACCGCCATACAGTGTATACGCCGCCACCGCATCCACAATGCGGTCCGCACCTACCTGCTTGGGATTCTCCGTTACGATACGGATTCCCGTCTTGATCCCGGCAGACACGACCATGGGCTTGATCCCGAAATATTTGATAAATGCGCTTCCGAGAGAATGCATTACATCCGGCACAACAGATGCCACGATCACGGCATGGATGTCACCGCTTCGGATTCCCTGCCGCTCCACGATCTCCTTTAAGACGATTCCATATTCATCCGAAGTCCTTGGCAGTTTCGTCGTCAGCCGAAACGTACCAAGCAATTCTTCTCCCTTGAATACTCCCATGGTAATATTCGTATTTCCTACGTCGATTACTAACAGCATATCTCTCCTCCTGCATATTTCAGACAAAATTCTTCATCGCTGTTACGCAATGATGTCAGACATCCTCGCCCAGGAAAAAAACCTGATAATACATCTGCAATGCCTCAAGCAGCTCCTGCTTCTCCCTTTGCAATTGCTTAATCTTCAACCGGCTTCCGATCTCATCAAACATGGGATCGAATTCCTGTGCAGTCACCTCAAAGCACAGCTCTCCGTCTTCCTCATAGACCAGAGTCAATATGCCGCCCACGTCATTGACATAGAGCACGCACATGATTTTAAGCTCATTTTTGACCGCCTCCGGCAGCTGTTCAAAATCAGGGTTCAGATAATACTTTTCCTCATAAGAATTAGCGCCGCAGAGCACTACCTTCCCGTCATACATATCCATATACTCCTCTCACAGATACCTCGCCGGCATAGACAGCCTTCTCCTGGCCGTCTTTCGTCCTGACTATAAGCTCCCCGGCGTCATTGATGCCCAGGGCGTAAGCTTCATATTCATTGCAGGGTTCTAATACCCGCACCTTCTCGTCTCTGTTTACCAGAAAGGAATTATAGCGTTCCTTCATGGCCGACAGATCTTCTGTCTTAAGAAATGTCTCATAATAAGCCTCAAAGCTCTCCATCACAGCCGCGATCAGCCCGGAGCGCCGGACACTGCTGCCAAGCTCCATCCTAAGCGATATGGCCTTATCTTTAATCTCCTCCGGAAATGTCTCCTGATTCACATTGATTCCCACACCGATGACCACATAATTAATGTAATCGATCTCTGCACTCATTTCCGTCAGAATCCCGCAGACCTTCCTGCCATGGATCACAATATCATTGGGCCACTTGATCTGACAGCAAAGTCCTGTGGCCTTACGTATCCCTTCTGCCACGGCAACAGCCATCACCAGCGTAAGCTGCGGCGCTTTCACCGGCAGAATATCCGGATGAAGCAGCAGAGTCATATAGATGCTGGTCCCTGCAGGTGATTCCCATCCTCTGCCTCTTCGTCCTTTTCCCGCCGTCTGGCGTTCCGCGACAAAGAGTGTACCATGCTTTCCGCCCTTTTCTCCGGCTTCTTTAGCACGGTTATTCGTAGAATCCGTCTCCTCATAATAGACGACATCCGCTCCCGCCCATCCATCCTTCGTCAGGCTCTCAATCTCTGCCCGGGACATAACGTCGGGACTGTCTATGAGACGATAGCCCTTATTCCTCACCGCCTCTATCTGATAGCCCTCCTTCTTAAGCTGCTCCATAACCTTCCATACCGCCGTCCGCGACACCCGGAAACGGTCGCAGATCTGCTGCCCGGACAGATAATCGTCATTCTCTTTTAGCAAACGCAGAATCTCTGATTTCATAACTTCTGATTTCCCCGCCAGACCTATCTCTCGCCCAGCGTCGCGGCCATCACTGCCTTGATCGTATGCATCCGGTTCTCTGCCTCGTCGAACACCTTCGACTGCTCAGATTCAAACACCTCGTCCGTCACTTCCATATCTTCGATTCCAAACCGGTCATGAATCTCCTTGCCGATCTTCGTCTTCAGGTCATGGAAGGACGGCAGACAATGCAGGAAGATCGCGTTCTCCTTCGCATTCGCCATCACCTCAGAAGTCACTTTATAAGGCGTAAGCTCCCTGATCCTCTCTTCCCACACTTCATCCGGCTCACCCATGGACACCCACACATCCGTATAGATCACATCAGCATCCTTCGTCCCTGCCGCCACATCCGACGTCAGTGTGATCGTGGCGCCGCTCTCTTTGGCGTAACCCCGGCAGGTCTCCACTAATTCTGCGTTGGGGAAATAATTCTCTGTGGTGCAGGCAACAAAATGCATTCCCATCTTAGCACAGGCGATCATCAGAGAATTGCCCATGTTGTACCTGGCATCACCCATATAAACCAGCTTGATTCCCTTAAGCTCCCCGAAATACTCCCGAATGGTCAAAAGATCCGCCAGCATCTGCGTCGGATGAAATTCATTGGTCAGCCCGTTCCACACCGGAACACCGGCGTATTGGGCAAGCTCCTCCACGATCTCCTGTCCGAAACCACGGTACTCGATCCCGTCATACATTCTTCCGAGCACTCTCGCCGTATCCTCAATACTCTCCTTCTTCCCGATCTGTGATCCGCTTGGGTCAAGGTAGGTTGTCCCCATCCCCATGTCATGTGCAGCTACCTCGAACGCACACCGGGTCCTGGTACTGGTCTTCTCGAAGATCAGCGCGACATTCTTCCCCCTGTAGTTATCAACAGGCACGCCATTCCTCTTCTTCTCCTTCAGATCCGCCGCCAGATCCAGCAGATACGTGATCTCCTCCGGCGTATAGTCCTTCAATGTCAAAAAATTTCTTCCTATTAAGTTCATCGTTAATCCCTTTCTCAATCCAGTCAGTACATGGACAAACCTCGGAAGGTTCATCTGATCACTCAAAGTTTCATATTTCTTATATACCATATCATATAATTGATCGACTGTGTATATCTGATATTTGGGAATACGCAAAAGCTTGGCCGCCGCCTCCAGCATTCCCATAAATAAATCCTTGTCCTTATACCCCAGTAACAGCTTCAGGACAAATGCCATCTCCGCTTTTTCCATCTCCCGGATATCCTTAAGCATATCCTCATAATATTCGTCCTCATGAGTTTGCTCCAGATAATAGATCGTCCCTTCCAGACCATACAGCACCCTGCAGGCGTCATAATAACCTATCACCAGATTCTGCCGGCTGCGCTTCTTCGAGAATTCAATGATACTTCCAAGTTTCACCCTGGGAGCGATCTCAAGCTTCTCTCCCTCCTCGGGCATCTTAACATGCGGTTCCCGGCCCGGTCCGTAGATGCGCACCTCTATGATATCTTCATACCCTCTCTTCACCAGTGAATTCAATGGTACATTATTCACCACACCGCCGTCAATATATTTTTTCCCCTGAATCCGCTCATTCTTGAATCCGACCAGATATGCGCTCGCCAGAAGAAAATCCTCCAACAGCCCTTCCGGAATATCCTCTATACTCAGATCCAGCTCTCTGAATTCCGACACTGAAAATGTAAGCAGGCAGAACTCCTTGCCGCAGTTCCGTATCGCTTCTTCGTCAACGGTTTCGTGGATCAGATCCCGAAGAGGCGTGACGTCCACCCCGCCGTCCCGAAGCTTTTTACCGCTTTCTTTTAGGAATTCCCTGATGCTCGTCTCCTTCTGGAACAGCTTCTCCATCCACTCGTCATCTACATCCATGACTCTTGAAAATGTCATCTCATTCCATATCTTCTCTGCTTTCTCAACATCTCCCATACAGATCAGCGCTCCGTTCAGCGCTCCCACAGACGTCCCTGCCACCGCATTGATCCTGACACCGGCCTCCGCAAGCGCCTTCCACGCACCAATCTGATATGCCCCGCGCGCTCCGCCTCCGTCCAGCACCAGCCCATACTCTTTTGTAATGTCAATTACAGGCTTCATAACACCACGCCCTTCCTATTATTATATCTGCGCTGCCTTGCCGCCTCAAACATCAACACTGCTGCCGCAACCGCTGCATTCAGGGACTCCACCTGCCCCTCCATCGGTATCCGGACAAACGTATCAGAAAGCACTGCCGTCTCTTCCGTCAGCCCGTTCCCTTCATTCCCGATCAGAAATGCGCAGGGCACACAGTAATCTTCCTCGTCATAATCCCTCTGTCCCGCAAGATGCGCGGCATAGATATGGAGTCCTATATTCTTCAGCTCCATGACCGCATCCCGAAGATTCTCCACATAGCAAAAGGGCATACGGTAAACAGACCCCATGGTGGAACGAATCGTCTTGGGATTATAGATGTCCACACACTCCCGGTCCATCACAATCCCCGTCACGCCGGCTCCCTCTGCCGTCCGCAGAATCGTACCCAGATTCCCTGGATCCTGCAGATGTTCCAGCACAATGATATGCGGGCACCGATTCCCGGCTATCTCCCCGAGACTGCACTCTGTCTGCCTCGCCACACATAAGACCCCCTGAGGCGTCCTGGTATCCGATACATAATCAAACACCGTATCCGACAGAACCTCCGGCACGATCCCGCTGCCCGCGAGAATTTCCCTTACCGTCTTCTCTTCCTTCCGGTGAAATGTCTCCGATACGTATACTTCTCTTGCCATATCAAGCGGCAGCTCCTTAAACATCCGGATTCCTTCCACCAGAAATACCCGCTCCTCGTCTCTTGCCTTACGCTTCTTCCTGAGACTTACCAGACGCTTCACCTTCGCATTCGACGTACTCGTTATCATATAACCTTCTGCCCTCTCTCTTATTTGCCTGCTGTCTGCTTTGCCTGCTGTTCGATCTTCTCCGAGCTGACGGCTGCCCGACATGACAGTACCGCCATATCTATGTCAAAGCATGCTTCATATTATATCACAATTTATACGGCATATCCATTTCTTTTATCATCCTCTTCACTTTTCTTTCCGGACAAGTTATCATTCCCGCCCCGGCCGGCCGCAAATTGTAAGGAACTATAGAAAAGCCCCTGAAAAGTTCCATATAAATATGGCTGTGCACAGGGCACTCACCACCCTGTGCACAGCCATGATGTAATATCCGCCGCCGGCAGACCGCCGGTATCTCTCATTTCCTACAGAATATCTATATATTCCCCCGCCAGCGCCTTATTCATGCTACGCACTGCACAGAACTTCCCGCACATGCTGCAGGTATCGCTGTGGTCATCCTCAGGGCTCCTGCTGTCACGGACAGCCTTCGCCGTCTCCGGGTCAAGGGCGCAGGCAAACTGTGCATCCCAGTCAAGATTCCGGCGTGCCTCGGCCATACGGTCATCCATCTCCCTTGCGCCCGGAATCCCTTTGGCAATGTCTGCCGCGTGGGCCGCAATCTTCGAGGCAATGATACCCTGTTTCACATCCTCCACATTGGGAAGGGCAAGATGCTCCGCAGGCGTCACATAACAGAGAAACGCAGCGCCGTTCATAGCGGCCACCGCACCGCCGATTGCACTGGTAATGTGGTCATAGCCAGGCGCAATATCGGTTACCAGAGGGCCAAGCACATAGAAAGGCGCACCCATACAGATGGTCTGCTGCACTTTCATGTTGGCGGCAACCTGATCAAGCGGCACATGCCCCGGCCCTTCGACCATAACCTGGACGTTATGCGCCCAGGCCCGTTTCGTTAATTCTCCCAAACGTACCAGCTCTTCGATCTGGCAGACATCCGTTGCGTCTGCCAGACACCCGGGACGGCAGGCGTCACCGAGAGAAATAGTCACGTCATATTCCTCACAGATATCAAGAATCTCATCATAATATTCATAGAACGGATTCTCTTCCCCGGTCATGCTCATCCAGGCGAATACAAGGCTTCCGCCCCGGCTTACAATATTCATCTTACGTTTGTGTTTTTTAATCTGTTCGATCGTCTTTCTCGTAATTCCACAATGCAGTGTCACAAAATCAACACCGTCTTCGGCGTGCATACGGATCACATCAAGAAAATCCTTTGCCGACAGCGTCGCCAGGTCTCTCTGATAATGAATGACACTGTCATAAACCGGGACTGTTCCGATTATGGCGGGACATTCCTGTGTCAGCTTCCGGCGGAAAGGCTGTGTGTCACCGTGGCTTGAGAGATCCATAATAGACTCCGCGCCCAGCTTCACCGCGCTCATTACCTTCTCCATCTCGATATTATAATCCTTGCAGTCTCTGGATACGCCCAGATTCACATTAATCTTGGTTCGCAGCATACTGCCGACGCCTTCCGGTTCCAGACAGGTATGGTTCTTATTCGCACATATGGCAACCTTTCCCTCAGAAACCAGCTTTCTAAGCGCCTCGGCCGGCATATGTTCCTTCTTCGCAACAGCCTCGATTTCCGGCGTTACGATCCCTTTTTTTGCCGCGTCCATCTGTGTTGTGTAATTTCTCATCTTAAAACTTCCTCCTTACTCACAACATTTTCTATAGCGATAGAAGGTGGTGCCCCCAATCTACCGCTTGACAGAGTCCGTCCAAACCCGGCCCCAGTCTGCCGGGCAAAAATGCTTCCGCCCGGTAAAGTATCATATCAGGCAGCCCGCATACTGTTCAGCACGCCGCCCTTTTTCAGAACGGTAATCAGGCCGAACGCCAGAATGCTGCCCACAACAGTGGAAACGAGAAATGGCACAATGTACACAAACACTCCTGCCGGAGACAGCCCCATCAGAAGCTTTGCCACCGGATAGGCCAAAAGCCCGCCTACAATGCCCGTTCCAAACGTCTCTGCGATACAGGTAAGCCCAGGCTTTTTGGTCGCGGCATAGGTAAGTCCGCAGCACAGCGCTCCCGCCATACTTCCCGGGAATGCCATCAGACTTCCAAGAGCCATGAGATTTCTTAAAAAACTTGCACAGAACGCAATTCCAAGCCCCCACCAGGGCCCCAGTGTTACGGCAGCTAATATGTTGACCATATGCTGTACCGGCGCGCACTTGCTCCCTGCAATCGGGAAGCTTATCAGGCTCCCGGCCACCGCCAGCGCCGTGAATACCCCCGCCATCGCAAGCTTTCGTACCGTGTCATTTCTTTGCATCATCTTCCTCCTTTCTGCAAAAATTGCTTTCCCCTGTTCAGATCGTACTCATTTCCGGAAGGTTTTGTTATATAGAAAACGAAGTTTTTCACTGCAAAAAGAGATACCCATAGGGTATCTCTCAAAACATCGTTAAGCACAATCGCTTCCCAAACACTCCCTACGTTGGCATTATCCAAATCAGGTCATGGGTCGAAGCAGGTATCAGAATCATTCCATAGCTTCCTCTCAGCCGGCTCTCCCGCCAGCTCCCCAGTACAATATAAAATTGTCCGAGTCCATTATAACCCGCTGCAAAAAGAATTGCAATATAAAAATCGGGTTACGCCCTCATCGCACCGTCCACGGATAATATCTCCCCGGTCACATAGCTTGCCATATCACTGGCCAGGAATAAGAACGCATTGGCAATATCCTCCGGCTCACCGATCCGGCGCAGCGGGATCGCAGCGATCATCGGCTGGATCATCTGATCCGGCAATGCCGCGACCATATCTGTCTTAGTGATTCCCGGCGCCACTGCATTGACACGGATATTACTTGGACCAAGCTCCCTCGCCAGCGAAAGCGTCATACCATTAACGGCAAATTTGCTCGTTGGATACGCCACGCCTCCCGGCTGCCCCGAGATGCTGACCATGGAACTGGTATTCAGGATACATCCGCCTCCCTGCTCCCTCATGATCTCCACCGCCGGCTGGATCGCATTGAAGAGTGCGTTGACATTCAGCCTCATGACCTTGTCAAACTGCCCCTCTTCGTATTTCTCAACCTTGGTGCTGTCAGACATTCCGGCATTATTTACCAGAATATCGATTCTCCCGAACTTGTCCTTTACCTTTCTGATCGCAGCCTTCACTGCCCCGGCATCAGAAAGGTCCGGGTAATCCCCTTCTACTTCCCAGGCCGCATTCTCCGCTTTCAGCGAAGCGAGCGCCTTTGTCACTGTCTCCTCCCTGGAACCAAACAGCACCACCTTCGCACCGTTCTCCAGATACTTCTTCACAACCGCATAACCGATTCCTCTTGTGCCGCCTGTAACGACCGCCACTTTTCCTTTTAACAAATTCCTTACCTCCTGTCTCTTTGAAATTATATTTATTATAGAAATTATTATACACCGTATCTTCTGTCTAATTCAAATTTTACACCTTGAATCGGTACCCGACTCCCCAGATCGTCTCAATATACTGTGGATTCGATGTGTCCATCTCCACCTTTTCTCGAATCTTCTTAATATGCACCGTCACCGTCGCGATATCGCCGATAGACTCCATATCCCAGATCTCACGGAACAGCTCCTCCTTCGTATACACATGGTTCGGATGGCTTGCAAGGAAGGTCAGAAGATCGAATTCCTTAGTAGTAAATGTCTTCTCCTCCCCATTAATCCACACCCGCCTCGCCGTCGTGTCGATCTTGAGCCCCCGGATCTCGATTACCTTATTGGCCTCCACCGCGCTTCCGGTCAGCCGGTCATATCTTGCCAGATGTGCCTTTACCCGGGCCACAAGCTCACTTGGGCTGAACGGCTTTGTCATATAATCATCTGCCCCGAGACCAAGCCCCCGGATCTTATCAATATCATCCTTCTTTGCCGACACCATGATAATCGGAGTATTCTTAACATCCCTGACCTGACGGCAGATATCAAAACCATCGATTCCCGGCAGCATTAAATCCAGAATAAACATGTCAAAATCTTCCTTCAGCGCCTTCTGAAGGCCGGTCGCCCCGTCATTCGCCACCTCCACCTGGAATCCGCTCAGCTCCAGGTAATCCTTCTCAAGATCAGCAATCGCCTCTTCGTCTTCTACGATCAATATTTTACTCATAAATCGGTACCTCCTGATATTTTCTAAGGACAAAATACATCGTTGTTCCCGTCTCTTCCCTGCTTGTCGCCCAGATCTTGCCTCCATGCTCTTCAATGATCTTCTTCACGATAGAAAGCCCGATACCGCTTCCTCCTTTGGACGAATTGCGCGAAGCATCTGTACGGTAAAAACGGTCGAATATATTCGGAAGATCCTTGGCAGCAATCCCTCTGCCGTTATCTTCTAACTCAACCTGTACAAAATCCCCGACATCCTTCACCCTGAGATTAATCTTCCCCTTGGGCTTATCCATATACTTCAGTGAATTATTCACAATATTATGGACCACTCGCTTAATCTGTTCCGCATCCGCGATCACCTTCACATCTGCTTCCACATAATTAAAATACCCAAATTCTACGCCCCTGGATTCTAGCTCTACGGAGAGATCCTCCGCACAGTCTTCAAAATACGCTTCCACCGACAGCGTATTAAAATTATAAGGAATTCTGTTCGTATCGATCTTCGTATACAGTGTCAGCTCATTGATCAGCGTATCCATCTCACTGGCCTTATTGTAGATCGTGCGGATATACCGTTCCATCTTCTCAGGCGTATCCGCCACTCCGTCCATGATCCCTTCCGCATATCCCTTAATCGCCGTAACCGGAGTCTTTAAGTCATGGGAAATATTGCTGATCAGTTCTTTATTCTCTTTATCGAACCGTATCTTCTCCTCTGCGTTGTCCTGAAGACGCCTGCGCATCTCCTCCAGACTCTGGCAGAGCTTCCCAAGCTCATCATCCGCCTCCGCTTCAAGCTCGAAGTCCAGATTCCCGTCCTTAATGTTCTGGGCTGCAATCTGCATCTTCCCAATTGGTCCCATTACGCCGCGGTAGATCCAGAAGATCAGGACTGCTGCCGTCAGGATCAGCACCACGACGATCCCCACAACAACTTCCATATACAACCGCTCTACTTCCGGAATGACGCCATTAACATTTACAACGACAAACGCACTGCCTTCCTTCCCATCAGGATAACAAAAATCCACCTGCTTCACAAGTGCCTGAGCCTCTCCGCCGAGATAAATGCCGCTCTCCGACATCATCTCCGTATCTCCGTATCCCGGAAGCCGGTCAATTACCGGCTGTGCCTCCTCCATATCCGTCCCCGCATAGATCAGGATATTCTCCTTCCGGACCAAAAGGTATGCTTTCTTCTTCCTCAGTCCCTGGTTAAAATCCTCCAGAAACGTGACGTCCTCCATCTGCCCCGGATTCTTCTTTGCCATCTCGTCCAGCTCATTGTAAAACTTCTCCGTAAGCCTGGACATTACTCCGACAGAATTCGACAGATTTTCCGTCGTCATCCCCGTAATCTCATAAGTCTTCTCTATCGCACTCATCTGATATCTTCCAAACAGAAATGCAAGCATAACTGTCAGCAGAATCGGTATCAGGATAACCGTGAGAAAAGCTATGATCAGTCTCGTCTTTAACTTCATCCTTATGCCTCCATGTCAGGCTCAAACTTATCCGATGCAGTCCGCCTCCACACTTCGGATATCATATTTATCTAAGTATAGCACGAAAAAGGACGCTTCACAGCAAAGCGTCCATAAACTTATTCTAAAATTTTTATAAATAGTTAACTATATATATTTCTTCAGGAGTTCTACCTTGTCTGTCTTCTCCCACGGAAGATCCAGATCCGTACGTCCGAAGTGCCCGTACGCCGCCGTCTGTTTGTAGATCGGCCTTCTGAGATCCAGCATCTGGATGATGCCGGCCGGACGAAGGTCAAAATTCTCACGGATCATATCTACCAGCTTCTCATTGCTGATCTTTCCGGTTCCGAAGGTATCCACCATAATAGACGTAGGATGCGCGACGCCGATTGCGTAAGAGAGCTGAATCTCACACTTCTTCGCAAGGCCTGCCGCCACAATATTCTTGGCTACATACCGCGCCGCATAGGCTGCCGAACGGTCTACCTTCGTGCAGTCCTTTCCAGAGAATGCGCCGCCGCCGTGGCGTGCCATTCCGCCGTATGTATCCACAATGATCTTCCTTCCTGTAAGGCCGCTGTCACCGTGAGGCCCGCCGATTACAAAACGTCCGGTCGGGTTGATGAAGAACTTGGTCTCATCGTCTACCATATCCGCCGGGATCACCGCATCAAATACATATTTCCTGATATCCTTGTGGATCTGCTCCTGGGTAACATCCGGATCATGCTGTGTAGAAAGGACAACCGCATCAAGCCGTATCGGTACTCCTTCTTCGTTATATTCAACCGTTACCTGGGATTTCCCGTCCGGCCTCAAATACGGCAGAGTACCGTCTTTGCGCACTTCTGCAAGCTTTCTCGACAACTTATGTGCCAGTGCGATCGGATACGGCATAAGCTCCGGCGTCTCATCCGAAGCATATCCGAACATCATTCCCTGATCCCCGGCGCCGATAGCCTCGATCTCCTCTTCGGACATCCGATTCTCTTTTGCTTCCAGGGCCCTGTCCACACCCATGGCAATATCGCTTGACTGTTCGTCAATTGCAGTAAGTACACCGCAGGTCTCTGCGTCGAACCCGAATTTTCCGCGTACATAACCAATCTCCTTGATGGTTTCTCTCACAATCTTCTGGATATCCACATATGCCTTCGTCGTGATCTCTCCCATTACAAGAACCAGGCCTGTTGTAGTACTGGTCTCACATGCCACACGGCTCATTGGATCCTGCTTCATTAATGCATCCAGAATAGCGTCTGAGATCTGGTCGCACATCTTATCCGGATGCCCTTCTGTTACGGATTCTGATGTAAACAAATGTCTTTCCATTACTTTCCACTCCTTTTTTGTGTAATAGCGTACTTTCTCTTCGCTGTCTCTTGGGGAACTGTGCCAAGCCGGCCAATGCATCTTATATGTCGGCCGCTGCTTCGCATGCTATGAAAAAACAGCCCGCATTAAGCGGACTGCTTTATATCTCATAAACCAATCCTCTTATTGTTCGATTACTCGCTCAGGTTGGCACCTTCCCGAAC